>ERZ773203.24-NODE-24-length-85346-cov-40.233553_pt1 | contig 85346 bp, 69 predicted proteins | sample MGYA00580529_ERZ773203 | MGnify/ENA primary metagenome ERZ773203 (study PRJEB29015, sample SAMEA2738176) | human oral metagenome | biome: human oral; feature: human-associated habitat; material: saliva | place: China | collected 2177 ... | reverse complement strand
ACGCCAAAGCAGTAAAGTAAAAGTGGTAGAACAAAAAAGTTTAGCCGCCAGTCTGTTACCTGGATTTTCCGGGTGATTAATAATGCGACTACAGGTATGAGGATCGGTTCAATGAATGCCGCAGGGTACAGCACCCACACCAGGTCGCTGAGAAGAGCAGTCTGGTATACCAGAACACATACGCCATAGACCAGAGCGATTTTGACGATATCACGCATCAGTGTTCTTTCCCTCACCATACCTAGTCAGAGATAAGCCAACTTCACTATTGACTGAAAGCTCATCGATGTTGGAACCGTACCAAATGTCTGTCTAAACCGCAACGTGGTGGGAAAGTGCTGGGCGCAGCCGAGACAAAGTAGGAGCCCAACGACATGGTTCCCGTCCAGGGAAAATACTTCTTAGTGAACAGCTCCTCGTCGCTGAAACTCTCAATGAGTTTGACGGTCTGAGTGTGGCTCGCCGTGTGTAACGCTTGGATTTCATCTAGCGACACATCTTGGTAGTGCTCCCAGATTTCCTGGTTCAAAATTGGGGCGCATGGAGTCAATGAGTGCTTGCAGCTTGCTCCACTGTGTGGTGGTTGCATCTTAAGAGTTCTGTTTTCGTTTTTGCTCGGGCCACGTCTCAATTGCAACACGGACACACGGAAGGGAGCAATCGAGAAAGGTCGCTCTGATGGCGAAAGATGGAACGAACCGAGGCGGACGCCGCGTCCGTGCGGGTGCGAACTATTGACAACACAAAACGCTTGCGTTATCATGGCGGGCGCCGCATCCGTGCGGGTGCGAAACCCGATCCGTTGAACGAGAAGCTCGCTAAAGGCGTGGCTGCGACCCGCCTGGAAGACCCGCTGAATGAGCCGTTCGATTTCGAAGGCAGCGATATTGGTGACGGTGCGGTGCTCGCCGGGGAGACCATGCCAGAACCATCGGATTATCTCTTCGAGGTTCAGCGTGATGGTAAACCGCTCGGTGCTGATTTGGTTTACCGCGAGACCTGGCAGTGGTTGGATGCTCGTGGCTGTTCCCAGTTCGTCGCCCCACGCTTGATCGAGTCATATGCGCAGGCGTTCGCGCGTTATGTGCAGTGCGAGCAGGCGATCTCGAAGTTCGGCCTGCTTGGCAAGCATCCGACGATGGGCGCAGTTATCGCGTCTCCGTTCGTTGCGATGTCGCAGTCGTTTGGTAAGCAGGTGAACGTGTACTGGTACGAGATTTACGAGATCGTCCGCGCCACCAGCCAGACAGGTCGAGGAAATCACGCTACCCGTGCCGCAGGCGGCGTCCTTCGACTTGAGCCTGCCAATTCTTGAGGTCTTGACTGACCCAACTATGTAGCCCAGTGCTACACCGATTTTTTGATGCCTTCACCCGTGTCGGGTGAGGGCGTTTTTTATGCCCACCCACCCCTTGGAAGGAAACACTCCATGTCTTTGAACGCTCTCTGGCACACCATCCAAGCCGGCATCGCCAGCTTCGGCGCATGGCTCGCCGCTTACCTCGGCGGACTCGACGGCCTCGTCTACGCGCTGATTGTCTTCGTGATCGCCGACTACATCACCGGGGTGCTGGCCGCCATCAACGAACGCCGCGTCAGCTCAGCAGTCGGCTTTCGGGGCATCTCCCGCAAGATTCTCATCTTCACCCTGGTTGGTCTCGCGCACCTGATCGACACCCAAGTCATCGGCACACCCAGCATGCTACGGGCAGCGGTCATCTTCTTCTACCTGTCCAACGAAGGCATCTCCCTGATCGAAAATGCCACCCGCCTCGGTCTGCCGATCCCCGCCCAAATGCGAGACGCCCTCGACGCGATCGCCAACCGCGCCGACAAACGACCACCCCTCACCAACACCGACCCAACTGAAACCCATACCGATAAGGAGCAGCGCTGATGAAGAACTGGAACACCCTCGAGGCCGACGTCGACCTCATCATGAACACACACTACACACCCGGCAGGAACGGTCGGCAGATCGATAAGGTCATCATCCACCACAACGCAGGCAACCTCACCATCAGGGGCTGTTACGACGTCTGGCAAACCTGTCCAGCTTCCGCCCACTACCAAGTCCAAACCGACGGCACAATCGGCCAGCTCGTGTGGGATCGTGACACCGCCTGGCACGCAGGAAACTTCGCCGCCAACACCACCAGTATCGGCATCGAACACGCCGACATGACCAGTGATCCATGGACTGTATCCGAGGCGTGCCTTGATAACGGAGCACACCTCGTAGCCGCTGTCTGTAAGTACTACAAGCTCGGCCGCCCGGTCTGGGGTAAGAACGTGTTCGGGCACAAAGACTTCTCTGCCACGGCCTGCCCGGCATCTCTTGCTGGCTCCCAGCACGCCGCCTACATGGCTCGCGCCCTGTACTGGTACGACCAGATGACCGGCACGGCTCTGGCACCAGCTCCTGCACCAGCGGCGAACCTGGAAACCATGGCAGACGCCGTCATCCGAGGCGAGTACGGAAATGGTGCCGAGCGCCGCAACCGCCTCGGCCACCTCTACGACGCCGTGCAGGCCATCGTGAACCGCAAGCTCGGCTACTAACCCAAGCAGCCACCACGGCACACAGCGCCCTCACTTATCCCGACCCTGGGGTGGGTGGGGCGCTTTTGTCGTTTCTGGCCTCTTTTCCATCGGTTCCGGATGTGGTGAATCCGTCGATACGCCGAGTACCCCGTCCGGTTTTGCCTGCTGCCACGCCCTACAGGTGAAAGGCCCTCTTTGGGCAGACGGGCGATAGGACGGTGACGGCTGCGATGACACCACTGGAGACACGACGGATTGAAAACCTGCGGCGTGCAGGATGGGGATATAAGAACATCGCCGCGTTCTGCGGAATGTCGCGTGAGGCAGTGCGCGCGTACTGCCTGCGTGAGAATCTCGAGGCCGACCCCGAATTAGTTGAGCAGGTATGTGCCTGGTGCGGGCTAGCTTTAAGCGGGCGCAGCAACAGTGCTCGTTTTTGCTGTGCATCATGTCGTTGGAGTGCGTGGAACGACAAACACCAGCGCACCTCCGACCACGCGCGCCCATGCCAGGCGTGCGGTAAGGACTTCATCAGCGCGAAGAAGCGGCAGAAGTACTGCTCGCACTCGTGTTACGTCCGGGCACGCTTCGCTACCAAGGGTGGCCGGGCTGCCCAGCTCTCACCGACACCAGCTACTACGAAATCCACGCCAAGCAGGCGGACCAGAACTATCGCCGGTATGAGCGTGACTCTGAGATCAACAAACGCTACGGGGCTGCCTGGCGCAAGATCCGCGCCGCCTATGTCGCCCCCCCCTCTGCGAGATGTGTGAGAAGGAAGGGCGGTTGACGCCGGTGGCTGAGGTCCACCACATCCTGCCCTTATCTCACGGCGGCACGCACGACAAGGCGAACCTGATGAGCTTGTGCAAGCCGTGTCACTCGCGCCAAACCGCGAAAGATGACGACCGGTGGAAAAACACAGGTTCCGGTCCTGGTCAGGTGTACACCTACTAAAAATTTAGGGCTGTACATCCACCGCCTACCCCTGGCCCCGCTGTGGGGAGGGGCGGATCCGATCTTTACAGGCTCGTAGGGTTTCAGCGGGCGTGGCACCTCGCGCACAAACACGGCGAATCAAACGGGGTATTAACCCCCTCGTGTCTCAGTTGATGCATTTTCTGTGAGCTTGGGCCCAATGTTGCGTTCAACTCGCTTTACACAATCTTCCGCCACATATGTGGCGGTTGTTCATTCACCGATCACCGACAAGGGAAGGACATTTGTCGTGGATGAGATGGTTTACAAGACACAGCAGTGGCTTAACGCAACCTACCGGGGTAAGACCGGTTTTGGGTCTGTTGCGGAGACCGGGGCAACCGGCTGGGATACAATCAATGGCTTGATTCGTGCGTTGCAGATTGAGCTGGGCATCACTGCGACTGCGAACAATTTTGGGCCGGGCACACAGTCACGTTTCACTTCACGTTGGCCTAATGGACTCAGCAAGAACAGTGCTGAGAGCAACGTACATGGGATCATTCAGGGCGCACTGTGGTGTAAGGGCTATCCGGCCGAATATGGCGGTATAACTAGGAAGTTCACGGACAATGTGGCCTCCTCAGTCGCGAAACTCAAACGCGACATCGGCTTGCCTGATAGCTCTTCGACTATCGATGTTGAGTTGATGATGGCATTGCTGTCGATGAAGCAATTCCGCCTGCTTTCTGACTACGGCGGCAAAGCGTCGATCCGTTCAATCCAGCAAAGCATTAACCGTAACCACAGGGCATATACAGGAATTTTGCCGACCGATGGTCTCTACGGTCGTGAGATGAACACCGGTTTGATTCAAGTGCTTCAGAAACTGGAAGGGTTCAGCCCTTCGCAGGCGACAGGAAACTTTGGTCGCGGGACCCGTGCTCGTTTGCAGACGATCAGTTCAGGTAGCGGCAATTGGGCATGGCTGGCAAGCGCTGCTCTGGTATGTAACGGTCAGGCCTCCACGGTTACCAGCAGCTGGAACTCGGCAATGGCCTCTCAGGTTCGCTCCTTCCAGGCACGCTACGCGCTTCCGGTTGCAGGAGTGGTTGACCCGACAACATGGATGAGTCTGCTCACCTCCAAGGGAGACCCGGACCGTGCCTGTGTTGCCTGCGATACCCGTTTTGAGATCACCGATGAGCTTGCTCAACATCTCAAAGCCGACGGTTACAAGATCGTTGGACGTTACCTGACAGAACCCGGTCAAGACGGACTGGCAGAGAGCGAATACTTCAAAGCGATCCGCACCGGGGAACTACGACGTATCGTGTCCCACGGGCTGCAGTACTTCCCGATTTTTCAGGAATACTCCACCAAACTGTCCCACTTCAGCACAGACAACGGGCATCGGCATGCTAAACAAGCACAAGCAGCTGCAGCGTCTTGGAATCCCGCAGACGGTCATCTATTTCGCTGTTGACTACGACGCCACTGACCCTGAAGTTACCAGCACCATCCTGCCCTACTTTGAAGCAGTAAAGCAGAGCCTAGGCGGCGGATATAAGGTCGGAATCTACGCATCTCGAAACATCTGCGCCCGAGTCGTTAAAGCAGGTTACGCTGTCGCGCCGTTTGTCTCCGATATGTCTACCGGATTCTCTGGCAACCTAGGATTCCCGATCCCCGATGGATGGGTCTTCGATCAGTTCGACGAGATCCACGGCTACCACGGTAAATGGGATCTAGACCGTGTTGCATTTTCCGGACGAATCGGCGCGGTTGGAAGTGTGCAGAAAAGCAGCCAACCTAGTAAACCGTCTCAACCGTATACTCCGCCGCCTGTTCCTAGCCTTAATGGGCTAGATACCTTCGAATCAGAGGTTCTTCCATTGCTCACGGAACTGGAAAGCGCTACCGGAAAATACCGAGAATCATCGCCCGACCCCATGAAACGGCATCGACCTGAAGCAGTCCTCGAACTAGTACTGTCCTACCTGGCAATGGTGTACCTCCAACATCGGAAGTTTGCTCTCGCTGCAGGCGCATGGACACCAACGGATTTCCATGACTATTTGCGCAAGAACCACGGGGAACTGGTCAGTAACCTCGACCGATTCATTGGAGTGCAACGAATCGAATTCACTGATTCCCACCATCGAGGGAAGAACGATCTTGCCCACATGGCATACACCCTCTTCTGTTACCGCTACATCAGCCCGTCTCCAGACTCCTGGACTGGCTGGGGAGGCGACCTCGCTACGGGTATGGCAGACCTTCACTCACTGATGGTCAACCACCCAACCTTGGACCGCCAGCTAGCCGCTAACGCACTCATCGGCTCTGATCCTAGCGAGGTTGACACTTATCTCACACAAAATGGGGTTGATGCACAGAAACTGCAGGTGAACTGCAACTTCACCGACATGTGTGACGACGCGGATGCGATCCTGCTTCGCGACATGCTCTTAGAAAATCCGCCAGCTGACCTCCATGCACTTTCGGATGCGATGATCTACTATTACGGCGAAATCATTGATCAGAACCGATACTCCGCCTACGAGGCTGATGGGTTGGACTACTCCTCCCAAACGGCATTAGCTGCAAGTATCTGTAATGCTATGAATAGCTTCGGTACACACATTTGGCGGGCTGGACTACTCGAACTTGCTGGAGACTCGACTGAAGAAGAGCGCCAGGCTTGTTGCAACGCGTTGGCTGGATACCTGTTGGCGCGATCACGCTAAGGGGAAGATCAAGTTGGGTGCGGCCGAAGAGTCATCCTTCCGCCGCACCCAACTGCCCCTTCCTTCGGAACCAGAAATACCGCGTAAGCACCGTTGCGACTGACACGATTATGGGATAAGCCAAGTAGACAATTCTGCCGTCGTGGAGGTAGTACGCGATCCGGCCTTGTACTACGGGCCCAGTACTCGCCACTGCCGTGAGCACCGTCAAGACGATAATGGAGGGCAGCCTCAATGTCGTGAAAAGCTTGCGGTTAGCAATCGCTGCGTAGCCAAGAACATTCAAGACTCCACTAATATCGAGCAGCACTAGACCAAACCACGTTATCTCACGCAGTGGCCCGACATTTTTTCCACTCTCGATAAAAACTGCGTGCTGGTTTGCGATAAGCCAACAGTCGATAGCCACCAGCACAGCGAAAAGCAGCCCAAACTTCAGCACCTGGACGCCCTGAGGCGACAAAGCCTTCTCGAGCGCCCCTAAAGCTTCTCGCAGCAGTTGCCGTACCTGTTCCATACCTCTATGAGACCACAACACCCTGGAGAAAGCATGGCTCGTGATGGCACGAACCGGGGCGGACGCCGCGTCCGCGCAGGCACCAAACCCGAGCCCTTGGCAGACCGCCTGGCTGACGGCCGCACCGACAGAATCCTGGCTACCGATGAGATGCCCGAGCCCTATGACTTCACCAGTACCGACACCGACAAAGGCTGCGCGCAGTTCGTTTCAAAGCGTCTGCTGGAGGCCTATGCGCAGTCGTTCGTGCGGTTCATCCAATGCGAGAAAGCCATTTCCGATTTCGGGCTGTTGGGTAAGCACCCGACAACGGGTGCTGCGATCGCGTCCCCGTTTGTGGCCATGTCGCAGAGTTTTCAGAAGCAGGCGAATGTGTTGTGGTACGAGATTTTCGACATCGTCAAAGCCAACTGCACCCAGACCGCACCCACACGGAAACAACGTCGAAAAGTATCAAGCGCTGGGAAGCAGGGAATCCCCCTTTTGGGCCCTTACGGGCGTTCGCTAACGCAGCGGACGCCCGTTGTGTTTGTTAACACCTTTTTTGCACTTGATGCAAATATGCATTGGGTGCAAAATTGTTTCCCGTGAAACACTCTGTGAAACAACTTCACTGTCCGGCAGTGCTGGACACCGAAATGCCGCCTCACAAACGGCGTCGCTATAGGGCGATTCGCCAGGCTGCCGCCGAGTTGGTTCGCGAGCGTGGCTATGAGGCCATGACTTACGACGCCGTAGCTGAGCGCGCCGGGGTCTCACGTCGGACCGTTTTTAATTATTTCCCCACCAAATTCGATCTAATTAAAGTCTGGCCCACGCTCAACGCTAAAGCCTTCGCTCATATCGCTACCAATAGCGAAAATTTCCTAGCAGATCTGCGTGAACTGCTGCTTGAGCGTGCCAGGCACCTTGACGGCGACCGGGCAGAATTTTTGTTACAGCGCGAAATTGCCGCAACCGACCCGGAAGTTCACAACCGCATCGACGCAGCAATTCGCAACTCTTTTGAGTCACTGCGCCCAGCCTTAGCTCAGCGCACCCAGCTCAGCGAAGATGACTCTCGACTACGAATGGCGGTCTACCTGATGCTGGCCATTGAGCGCGCAGCTTTCGATGAGTGGCTAGATAACGACGCTTTCAGCTCTGCCACTTTAGAAGAGGCCATTGATCACACCTTGGCTTTGATGGTCTCCCTTGTTGGCTCAGGGACTGACCTCCCCCCAGTAGCCAAGCCGAGCCCCGCCGTCGAACCTAAAAAGATTAACCAAGCCAAACGCAAGAAGCAGGAGAAGGAAGGAAAATGAGCACACAAAAGCACGCGAGCGCACTCGCACCAGCCGCCGCGCCCGCATCGACCTCAGCCCAGGCTGCCACGCCCGCATCGACCTCAGCCCAGGCTGCCACGCCCGCACAAACAGGCGCAGTAACACAAACCAGCTTTAAGCCAGACCGCCGTTTCTGGGCGGTGTATGTGGCTTTGCTGCTGGTGATGTTCTTGTCAGCCATGGACCAGACCATCGTAGGCACGGCCCTACCCACAATCGTGGGTGAACTGGGCGGCGCCGAGCACATGTCGTGGATTATCACCGCCTACACCCTGGCCATCACGGTTGTTATGCCGCTTTACGGCAAGCTAGGTGACCTGGTGGGCCGCAAGAACCTGTTCTTGGTGGCTATCGGCAGCTTCCTGGCAGGCTCTACCCTGTGTGGTTTTTCTACCGACATGACCCAGCTTATTGTTTTCCGTGCCCTACAGGGCGTGGGTGGCGGCGGCCTGATTATCTCTTCTCAGGCGGTCATGGCTGACCTGATTCCGCCGCGTCACCGTGGCAGCTACGGCGCCCCGATTGGCGCCATGTTCGGTATCGCCTCAGTACTGGGTCCGATCATTGGTGGCTGGCTGACCGACTCAGTGTCTTGGCGCTGGACTTTCTGGATCAACCTACCCCTGGGCGTAATTGCTTTCACCGCCATGGCGCTAACCCTGAAGCTACCTAAGCACAAGCTGACCGCCCCCATCGACTGGCTAGGTTTAGTGCTTATGGATGTTGCGGCGGTGGCGATCGTTTTGGTGGCCACATGGGGCGGCAGTGAGTATGCCTGGTCTAGCCCGGTAATTATCGGCATGGCCGTGGTGGGCGTGGTCTGCCTGGTGGCTTTTGTGTTCGCAGAGCGACGCGCGGTTGAGCCGATTTTGCCCTATGAGGTGATGACTAACCGCACCTTCGTCCTGGCCACACTGATGTCCATGCTGTACATGGGGGCCATGTTTGGCGCCACCTTGTACCTACCCACTTACCTGCAAATGGGTTACGGCTATTCGGCTACAGTTTCGGGACTTTTGCTGGTGCCGATGACGCTGGGCATATTGGCTACCGGTGTTCTCTCCGGCATCGCCATGAGCCGCACCGGCCATTACAAGATCTACCTGATCATTGGCCCGATCATTGCGGCAGCTGGCGCTTTGGGTATGTCTCAGCTGGATGTACACAGCTCAGTTTGGCTTATTACCCTGTATGCCACGGTTATGGGCGCGGGTATCGGCTTCTTCTTCCAGCTGATCACCACCCTGGTGCAAAACGACGTCAACCCCCGCCACATTGGCACTGCCACCAGCGGTAATAACTTCTTCCGCGAGATTGGTTTGTCTTTGGGTGTGGCCGCGATGGGTACTGCCTTCTCCAGTGGCCTGAAGGACAACCTGAGCGAGAAGATGCGCGCCTTGCTGGCTAACGCTGACCCGGCCACGCTTAAGCAGATGGCGGCTTTCTCTAACGTTGGTGGCGGCAAGGGTACTTCTGGCCTCACCCCCGCCATTGTTAAGACATTGCCGACGCCGTTGCGTAACGTGGTGGTGGAATCTTACGCCGACGCTTTGATTCCGATCTTCGCCTATTTGGTGCCCACCTTGCTACTGGCCGCCGTGTTGGGCGCGCTCTTCCGCAAGAAGGAGCTGAGCACTAAGGCCGCCTTGCAGCTGCTGGAAGAAGAGGAGGCCGCCGCATCTAAGGATGGCGCCGCTGGTGAGGTTGCGTCTGCTGGTGACGCTGCGCCTGCCGCTTCGGTATCTGCCGACGACGCCGTTGCGGCTAGCCCGGTTGTGGGCGCCGCCTCTGAAAGTACCGCTCAAGACAGCTCCAACGACACCCCGCCCGCCCAGAAAGCTGCAGCCTCGACAGCCGACCACTAAACCAGGCCGCCCGGCCCTTAAACCGGCAACCCAGGCCGCCCGGCCCTGCGCCCGCGAGCGCTAGCGGCTAGCGCAGGGCGAGCCTTGGCTCCCCAGCCGGCCCGTCCACTGCGCAGAACTGCACTCAAAACTGCGTCACCACCTTGGTGGCGCAGTTTTTGTAGTTTCACCGCCCCGGCTCCACTTAAACTGCCGCTTAAGCCACTCCGGCGGCCCGAACCCATTACTTAACCCGCTTAACCCACCGCTAATCCGCTCCACTCACTACTTAACCCGCTCCCCTTGGCCGTGACACAATACGGATATGGAGTTCCGCTCAGTTTATGATCAAGGCTTTGCCCGTATCGCGGCCGTAACCGCCCCCGTAGCGCCTGCTAATCCAGCTAAGAATGCGCAAACTACCATTGATTTGCTTCACGAAGCCCAAGCTCAGGGCGTAGCTGTGGCCGTGTTCCCGGAACTCAACCTCACCGGTTACGCCATCGATGATCTTTTCCTGCAGGAAGTACTGCTAGAGCAGACTCTGGCCGCGATTGAGTCGGTGCGTCAGGCCAGCGCCGAGCTAACTGTCATGGCAGTGGTGGGCGCCCCGCTACGCCAGGGCAACCGCCTATACAACTGCGCGCTAGCCATCCAGGGTGGTCGCGTTTACGCCGTCGCCCCCAAGACTTTCCTGCCCAACTACCGCGAGTTTTACGAAAAGCGCCACTTCGCTTCGGGTGCTAATGCCAGCGCCACCTCTATCACCCTGCCTGGGGTAGGTGACGGCCCCGTAGCCAGCCCGGACTCCCCCGCAGCCTCCCAGCACGACGCCGTAGCCGCCTCCGCAGCCACCCCGGCCACGCCTACAGCCAACCCCGTAGCCAGCCCGGACTCCCCCGCAGCTGCCCAGGTGAGCCCGAGCGGCGCCGTCGTGCCTTTTGGTAACAAGCTACTCCTAGACTTCCCCCACATCCCGGGCATGGTGTTGCACATGGAGGTGTGTGAGGACCTGTGGGTACCGGTGGCGCCCTCCGCCCAGGCTGCCCTGGCGGGCGCCAATGTGCTGGTGAACCTGTCGGGCTCGCCCATTACTGTGGGCCGCGCCGACGACCGTGAGCTGCTGGCCCGCTCAGCCTCCCTGCGCTGCAACGCCGCCTACGTGTACGCCGCCGCCGGTGAGGGCGAGTCCTCCACGGACCTGTCGTGGGATGGGCAAACCATGATCTATGAGCTGGGTGAGAAACTGGCTGAAACTGAGCGTTTCCCGCAGGGCCCGCGCATGGCGGTGGCCGACGTCGATATCCGTACCCTGGCCTCAGAGCGACTACGCCAGGGCAGCTTTGACGACAACCGCATTGAGCAGCAGGGCACTGCCAGCGACTACCGCACCATCTCGGTGCCACTAGTGCCCACCCGCGCCGACATTGGTTTGCGCCGCCCACTAGATCGCTTCCCGTTCGTGCCAGACGACCCGGCACGCCTAGCCCAGGACTGCTATGAGGCCTACTCGATCCAGGTGGCCGGACTGGAGCAGCGCCTGCGCGCTATCGGCAACCCCAAGCTGGTGATCGGGGTTTCTGGCGGCCTGGACTCAACACACGCATTGATTGTGGCCGCGCGCGCCATGGACCGCCTGGGCCGCCCGCGCAGCGACATAATCGCCATCACCATGCCCGGTTTTGCCACCACCGCCGGCACTAAACGCAACGCTATCGACCTAGCCACCCGCCTGGGCTGCACTTTTGAAGAAATCGACATTCGCCCCGTGGCCACGCAAATGCTTAAAGACATGGGTCACCCCTTCGGGCGCGGCGAGGAGGTCTACGACGTCACCTTCGAAAACGTCCAGGCCGGCCTGCGCACCGACTTCCTGTTCCGTATCGCCAATGAGCGCGGCGGGATTGTGCTTGGCACCGGTGACCTAAGCGAGTTGGCCCTGGGTTGGTGCACTTTCGGCGTGGGCGACCAGATGGCCCACTATGGCGTCAATGCGGGTATCCCCAAGACCCTGATTCAGCACCTGATTCGCTGGGTGGTAACGGAAAAGATTTTCGACGACGCCGTGGGCGCCACTTTGCTTTCGGTGCTGGACACTGAGATCAGCCCTGAACTAGTTCCTAGCAAGGAGGGTGAGCCGATCCAGTCCACCCAGGCTAAGATTGGCCCCTACCCGCTGCAGGACTTCACCCTGTTCCAGGTGCTGCGACGCGGGGCGCGCCCCAGCCGCATTGCGTTCCTGGCTGAGAAGGCCTGGCATGACGCCTCCACGGGCCACTGGCCGGTGGGGATTCCTGAAAGTGAACAGGTGGCTTACCAGCTGCCCGAGATCCGCAAGTGGCTGGAGCTGTTCATTAAGCGTTTCTTCGCCAACCAGTTCAAGCGCTCCACCCTGCCTAACGGCCCCAAGGTGGTAGCTGGCGGCACTCTCTCGCCGCGCGGCGACTGGCGGATGCCTTCTGATGCTTCTGGGGCGGCTTGGCTGTCCGAGCTAGAGCGCAACGTCCCCAAGGAGTAAGTGCCAACCAGGGCCTTAGCCCAGGCCGGCTGCTAAGCGGCTGAGCCCGCCCAGGCCGGGCAGGTTCAGCCGCGTTTTGTTTAAAGTTTTGGAGGTTTTGGTGCAGTTACTGGCAACTGACTTGGATGGCACTTTATTTAGCTCCCCTAACACTGTGGGGGAGGCAAACACGGCGGCCTGTGCGCGTTGGCGGGCGGCTGGAAACGTGTTGGTGCCCGCCAGTGGGCGCAGTTTGAGCCTGGTTTCGCGCCCGCTAGGGCTGCAGCAGCTGGCTTATGACTACACTGTTTGCGCTTCTGGCTGCGTGGTGGCCGACGGCGAGGCTAACGTGCTCTATAACAGCACTATTGCGCCAGCTCAGCTGGAGGCGGTGCTGCGGCCCCTGTTAGAACGTGAAGATTGTAGCTTCTACTGCACCACGCCGCAGGCAGACTACATTGTTCACGACGCCACCGGTCACCTGGCTAAATTCAGCACTGACCGGCCCGAAAACGGCTTTGTGTGGTCCAGTCTGGATGAGGTGTTGGAGCGCGGCTTAGAGGTTTCCTCAGTGCCGGTTTATATTCCCAACCCGCACACTGCCGACGCCCTGTCTGCCCAAATCAGCCAGGAGTTCGCGGGGCAGCTAGATGCCCCGCGTTCCACCAACTACCTTGATGTGGTCCCACATGGAGTCACCAAAGCCACTGCTTTGCAGTGGCTGGTGCAATACCTGGCCGCCGCAGGCAGGCCGGTGGCCCGCACTGCGGCGGTGGGTGATTCTTGGAATGACTTACAGCTACTAGCTAGCGCCGATACGGCTGCCGCCATGGAAAACTCTGTGGATGGCCTGCGTGAAGCGGCCGGTGGTCACAGCGTGCCTAGCGTGGCAGCCTATATCGATCAGTTGCTGGCGTAGCGGTAAACGTTGGTTTCGCGCAGCTCGAAGCCGCAGCGTCGGTAGAGACGGTTAGCGGCTTCACGGCTGGGGCGGCTGGTTAGGTCAACGGTGCGCGCGCCAATCTTCTGGGCGTGTGCCACGGCGGCCTCAACCAGCTGCTGGCCTGCACCCATGCCGCGTGTGCCGGCGTCGACCACCACATCCTCAACCCAGGCGCGCACGCCGGTGGGGATAGCGAAGGTGGCCAGGGAGAGCATACCTAGGATGGTGCCGGCCTCAACCTCGTTGCCGTCAGCAGCGGTGACGGGCTTATCGGTGCGGAAAACGAACAGGTAGACACTGTCCTGGTCTACCAGGGCCTGGGTCTGCTCGGCGGTGAGGGGCTTAGCGCTGCGGCTCAGCTGCGGGATTAGACGCTCCATGGCAGCTACCAGCTCAGGGGAAGACTGCTCGATCAGTTCGACGCTCATAATTGCCTTTCAAATTTACTTTGACTGGCTTTAAGCCTAACGCCTGGCGCAACTAGCGCACTACCCCACGCCGCCACAACACACTTTTACAGGGCCAGGGCAGCTTGCAGACCCAGGGTGACTTACAAAGCCCAGGCAGCTTACAGGCCCAGGGCGGCGCGTTCTTCGCTACCCACCCAGTAGCGGGTGTTCTCCAGGGCGCGGAACCAGCGGGCCAGTGCCGGCCAGAAGCTGATTGAGGGCGAGCCTAGCTCTTCGCGGGTGGAGTACTCGTAAGACTGGATCTGGGTGAACAGCAAGATGTCAGCGGCGGTGGGCTTATTGCCGCACAGGTACTGGCCCACGGCAGTCACAGCAGCCAGGTAGGGGTGCTCAGCGAAGGTCATGACGTCCTCGCGGGCAGCCTCCATGCCGGTGGCGCGCGCCAGCAGAGTGTCAATCACGTCAAAAGCGGTAAACAGGGTCAGCACCCCGGCGTCGACTAGTTCGGCGTCGCCGTCGGCGTGAATAATCTTGCCCTGGGGGGCGGCCACATGCTCATCTAGCCAGCGCTGCCAGGCGTCAATGGCCAGGTGGTAGGGCTCAGGGTAGAGATCAGGGGCGCTGGCAATCTGGAACGGCTTCCAGGCGGTAGCCAGGTCAAAGAGCAGGTCAGCAGAGGAGTCCATAACCACTTCCCCACTGGCCAGTTCAACCAGGGCGGGAATGGTGGGCGGCGGGGTGTAGCCGGGGGTGTTGGCGTAAACCTCAGCCACTGAGGTGGCGTGTAGTACCGGGTCTTCGCCGGGTAGGCCAGAGCCATCGGTTAGCTGCCAGTAGCCGTCCTCGCCACGGCCGTAGCTCCAGGCCACACGCAGAGCGTTGGTTAGGCCTAGTAGTCGACGGGCAATTAGCACGCGACGGCAGTAAGGGCAGGCGCCGCTAGCAACCAGTCGGTATCGCCCCGGTCCAGGTGCAAGTTCAGAACCAAAACGCTTATGGCTACTAATCGGCATACCAATCTCCTTATCCCAAAGGCCAACGGCCCAGCGCAACGGCATATACAGCGCAAGAACATGGCGCTGCCCACTAAATTAATGTTACGGTGGCAAGCCGGTTGTGGCTAGGGTCTAAGCAGCTCGTAAAGCAGATGCCCGCCTGGTGCGACGCTGAGCCTGAATAATTGGGTCAGGAACTGGTACAGCAGCAACCAGTGCTTGGGTATAAGGATCACTGGGGGCAGAGAGCACCTGGGTAGTTTTGCCAGCTTCAACCACCTGGCCTTGACGCAACACCACTACCTGGGAGGCTACCTGCTCCACCACGGCTAGGTCGTGGGAAACAAACAGGCAGGCAAAGCCCAGTTCGTGCTGCAAGTTAGCTAGCAGCTCCAGCACTACGGCCTGCACTGACACATCCAGCGCACTGGTGGGTTCATCGGCAATCAGCAGTTTCGGCTGCAGCGCCAGGGCACGCGCAATAGCCACTCGTTGACGCTGTCCACCACTCATTTCGTGGGGGTAGCGCTGAGCCATCGACGCCGGCAGGCGCACTGCCTCAAGCAGCTCATTCACCCGCTGGCGCCGCTGGACGTTAGTCAAATCGGTGTGTAGCTGTAACGGCTGACCAATGGAGGCCCCCACTGAGCGGCGCGGATTTAGTGAGGAGGCCGGGTTTTGGAACACGATGCCAGTTTGACTGCGCACTCCCCGCAGCTTGCGCCCACTAGCCCCGGCTACTTCCAAGCCATCTACCTGTACTGAGCCGGAGTGGATAGGAACCAGGCCGGTGAGCGTTCCAGCAATGGTGGATTTACCTGAACCAGATTCACCCACCAGGCCTAGAACTTGGCCACGGGCAATATCGAAGCTAACCCCGCGCACCGCGTGCACCTGGCGGCGCCCATTGCGGTAGACAACGTCTAGATTTTCAATTCGCACTAGCGGCTGGGCGCTATCCCCCACCCGGGAGGCAACGCCATCACCCTCACTAGCGGCGCCGTCGCTGTTAACTGTGGCCACCTTAGCGAGGCCGTCGCCAGACACAGCCGCGACGCCGTCGCCAGCACCGCTGTCAACGCCACTGCCCGCGCCGCCACGCAAGCTATTTAGACGCGGCACCGCAGCCAACAACTGACGGGTGTAGTCATGGCTAGGAGAAGCAAAAATAGTGCGCACATCGCCGCGCTCAATGATTCGCCCATGACGCATTACCGCCACCGCGTCGGCCACATCGGCCACCACCCCCATGTCGTGGGTGATTAGCAGTACCGCCACGCCTTCGCTGGCCAGTTGGCGCAGCAGATCCAAGATCTCGGCCTGCACGGTTACATCCAGGGCGGTGGTGGGCTCATCAGCGATCAGCACGCTGGGGTGATTGGCGGTGGCCAGAGCGATGCAGGCGCGCTGCAACTGGCCACCAGAAAGCTGGTGCGGGTAGGAGTCAGCGATCCGCTCAGTTTCGCGCTGATCCCCGCCCAGACCGGCGCGACTAAGGGCGTTAAGTACCTGGGTGCGCACGGCGCGGCGCTGGCGAGCCGTGGTGCGCTTGCGTTTACCCTCGCCGTGGATAGCAATGGCTTCGGCGATCTGGTCGCCGATGGTAAACAGCGGATCCAGGGCAGTGGTGGGTTCTTGGAAGATTACGCCCACGTGTTCGCCGCGCACCTGATCCAAAATTTCGCGCGCAGCCCCCACCAGTTCCTGGTTTTGGCGGCAGCAGTCCAGTACGGCACTGCCGCTAACCAGCGCGTTAGCTGAAAGTAGCCCCAACGCCCCCATGGCGGTCACGGATTTACCTGAGCCCGACTCGCCCACCAGCGCCAACACTTGGCCCTTAATTAGGTCCAGGTTGATCTGCTGGCTGGCGACGACGTCCTCGCCGCCTTGGGCGGGGAAGGTTACGCCAAATTCGCGCAGGCAAAACACCGTTCCAGGCGTCGGCTTTTCAAAGCCGGCAGCGTCCACCTGAGTGGTAGCCTCCTGAACGCCGTCGTAGACAGTGTCTACAACCGCCCCCTGAGCGTCTGCGGCCTCGCCACTAGGGCGCTGGGAACTACTTTCGATGCTCATCTCTATTCGACCCCTAGTACCAGGTAGTTCGGGTATGCCGGGTAAGGCTCCACGTAGAAGCCGGTAACCTTCGAGCCGCGCAGGAAGGAGTTGCGGCGGTAGGCCAACGGCACTGCGGGGGCGTGCTGGGCAATCTGCTTGTCGACGGCGGCCCAGGCAACCTTGGCCTTGGCCGGGTCCAGCTCAGCTGAGGCCGCGTCAATAGCCTTGTCGACGGCGTCATCCTTAAAGCGCGAGGCGTTAATGCCACCGTTACCGATCTCGCTGGAGGCAAACAGCGGCTGCAGGTTAGCGGCCGGGCTGGGGTAGTCCGGGTTCCAAGACATTAGCGTCAGGTCGTAGGAGGAACCGTCAGAGTTAGTGGAACGCTCGCTGGCGGTGTCGGTCTCAACCGGGTCAATGCGAACCTTGAAACCGGCCTTGGTTAGCGACTGCTGCACTGCCTCAGCCACGGCCACCTGAGCCTGGCCATTGGGGGTGAGCAGCACCAGCTCGGGCACGTTCTTGCCGGCGATCAGCTGCTTGGCCTTGTTTACGTTGTAGGGGTACAGGTCGTATTCCTTACGTCCCTCAATGCCGGGGGTGATGTAGGTGGTGGCCTTGAGGCCACCTAGCTGACCACCCAGGGCCTGCACCACGGCGTCCTTGTTGACCGCGTAGTTGATGGCCTGACGCACAGCCAGGTCCTTTACACGCTCAGTGTTGATGGCCAGGTACAGCAGCGGGCCAGCGCTGGAGGTAGCCAGACGGGCCTTAGCCTTGGGGTTGGCGGTGATTTCCGCCAGCTGGGCGGCGGCCACACGCGAGGAGCTCATAGAGGTGGCAGCCTCACCGGCGTCGGCAATGATGGACTTGTTAGCCACGGATTCATCCTGACCCAGCTTGAACACCACCTTGTCGGGCAGGGCGCTACGCAGCGGGTCGCTCTTGGCCTCCCACTTGGGGTTGCGCTCCAGGGTCACCGAGACGCCCTGCTTGTAGTCCGCCACCTGGTAGGGGCCGGAAGCTACCGGCTTGCGAGTGTAGGTGGACGGGTCGTCACCGGTGGGCACGGGCGAGAAGGTGGGGGTGGACACTACCCACGGCCAGTCACCGTAGGGGCGCACCAGCTTGAAGGTAATGGTGTAGTCGTCGGGGGTACCGATCGAGTCCAGGTGCTTGCCGTTGTAGGGGCCCTGGTAGTTCTTACCACCCTCTAGCAGGGTCTTGTGGTAGCCCAGGCCACCGGAAAGCGAAGGGGCGAAGGAGCGCTCAATGCCGTACTTGATCAGCTTGGTGGTGATCTCCTGGCCATTTTGCATCTTCAGGCCCTTCTTAATGGTGAAGGTCCAGGTCAGGCCATCTTCAGAGACCTTACCGGTGTCGTTGGCTAGGTCACCAACCAGTTCAACCGGCTTACCCTCAACCAGACGCAGGCCCACTAGGCGGCGGTGTACCAGCGGCAGGGAGGTGATGGGCAGGGACTGGCTCTTGGCCGGGTCCCAGTTAATGTCGGTGGAGGAGCTGAGTACCGTCAGGGTGCCGCCCTTCTTAGCGGTGGCCGACGCCGCCGCCCCCACCTTGTCCGAAGAGTTGGCGCCACACGCGGCTAGCACCAAACCCATAGCGCCCATACCGGATGCGCTTAGCAGACCACGACGAGAAATATTGGCTTTAACCCAAGCCGGAGCCGATAGGTTCTGGGACATTTCGAGTCCTTTCTTATGGTGCTTAAACCTGTAGTTGTTTCTACTAGGTTCTACTCGCTCAGGCGAGAAATCTGTGTGTTACGGAAAGTAGACGGTAGCTGTTAGCTGCACGTCGGTTGTGAAAGTAAGTTCCAGGTTCAGATACGCGGATCAACTAAAGTAGCGACGGCGTCGGCAATTAAGTTCGCGACCACCACGAATGCCGCTGCTACTAGGGTAACTCCCATGATGACCGGGATATCTGTGGTGCCCACAGCATCCATTAGTAAGGCTCCCAGTCCCTGCATGGAAAATACGCGTTCGGTGATTACTGCGCCACCCAACATAGACCCAAAATCTAGGGCGAAGAAGGTAATGATGGGCAGGGCAATGTTGCGCATGACGTGGCGGCCAATCACTACCCGCTCAGGTAGTCCCTGGGCGCGTAGGGTACGCACATAGTCTTCCTGGAGGTTATCGAGCATGTCTGAGCGCACCAGACGCGCATACATGGCTGCAGAGATAATCGCCAGTACGCTCCAGGGTAGTACCAGGTGCCACAGCCAGCCCACGAAGTCTTCAGTTAGCGGCACATACCCGGCCACCGGCACCATATCTAGGGTGAAACCAAAGATTAAGATGCCCAGCAAACCAATCAGGTAGGTGGGGGCGCTGACCCCAAAAACTGTTCCGGCCATGATGAAACGGTCAGTGCGTGAGCCTCGGCGTAGCGCGGAAATAATTCCGGCACCTACCCCAACTACCAGCCAGAGTACGGCGGCACCTACAGCAATAGACACTGTCACCGGCAGGCGACTAGTGATTAGTTCGCTCACTTGGGCGTTGAGACGGAAGGAGTAACCCAAGCAGGGGGCGTTGCAAACAATCATGTCTGCCCCGCTACCGAAAGTGCGGCCAGTGAAAATCCCGGACAGGTACTGCCAAAACTGGACATACCAGGGCTCATCTAGACCCATATAGGCCTGGGCGCGGGCTAGGTTCTCAGCAGTACAGGGCTTGCCACAAACCAGCAGGGCCGGGTTTGAGGGCCACAGTGAGAAGATCGCGAAAGTAATTAGGGTGACGATTACCAGCACCAAGATGGATTGGAAGGTGCGGGAAATTAAGAACCGAGTCCGTCCCATCACTGCTCTCCCGTCTTGGGGTCCAGTGCGTCGCGTAGCGCGTCACCAAACATGTTGAAACCCAGCGTTACCAGGAACAGGGCGGCGCCCGGCCATAGCAGATACCAGGGGTCAGTGTTTACCCAGGCCACTGCCGAGCCGATAGTGCGTCCCCATGACGGCGTCGGCGGACTAACCCCTACCCCCAGGAAGGACAGGGCAGCCTCCGCACCAATCTTGCCGGGGATAGAAATGGTGGTGAAAACAATCAGGGTGGAGACCAGGTTAGGCATGATCTCGCGGCTAAGGATGCGCCAGTTGCTGGCCCCCATGGCCCGGGCTGCTTGCACGAAGGTGCGGTTACGCAGGCTCAGGGCGTGTGAGCGCAGTACGCGGGCGGTGGAGGTCCACCCCAGGATGCCGATGATGGCGATCATTACGGGCACGCGCGGCACATTGGAGGGGATCAGGGCGGAAACCGCAATCATGAACACCAGGTGCGGAAAGCCCATGGTGACGTCGGTTAGGCGTGAGATGAGCCCATCCCACCAGCCACCCAGGTAACCGGCGCTAACCCCCAAAATAATGGCGATAAGCACCGAAACAATGGTGGCTCCCAAGCCAATGGTGTAGGAGGTGCGCGTCCCTTCCACCACAATGGCTAGCAGGTCGCGCCCAGTTTGGGGCTCAACTCCTAGCGGGTGGGCCAGGCTGATACCGCCCATGAACCCCTTGGGCACGCCAGAATCATCCAGCAGCTGTAGGTGGTATTCGGTAGCGGAAATGCCTAGGGCTTTGGTGATCCAGGTGGCCGTCAGGGTTACTAGCGTGGCGACGACGACGATCAGCCCGCCAAATAGGCCCCATTTGTCACGTTTAAGTCCGCTCCAGACATAGCTGGCGCCAAATTGACGTTGTGGTCGGACGGCTTCTTCTGTGTGCACTTGGCACCTCACTTAAAGGTTTTAGGGTTGGAAAATTGACTGTGGCCATCAACGGCAACAGCACATACACATCCCGCAAACCTGGGTCACTAGACCGTCTCCTTTAAGTGGTTAGTCATTAAAAGCTGACTAAGTTGTTGAACTGTGAATAACGTTAGCCTGTGCTAAAACGTGCTGACAACCCATCTATCGCTTTTAGTGCCGCTATTCACAGATTAAACCCGGTGATTTACCGGTAAAAATGCGCCCCGCCGGGGTTGCCGACGAGGCGCAAATAAGTTTCAAAAACCGCTTTATTCTGGGCCAAACTCACTGTCTAGCCGGTCGCTTTGTTCGTCGCAGAACTCTAGCGCCGGGTGGTCTCGATATTTGGGACTGTCCAGCATGGCGCGGATCTTGGCGATAGCGGCGCGAGCCTGCTCTACCTGACCTAGCGCTATGTGGCAGCGCACTACCATGGCCATGGCGCGCGGGGCCTGGTACAGATCCTCGTCGCTCATAAAGCTCTCATAGGAGGCCTGGGCGTGTTCTAGACACTGGCTAATTTCTTCGCAGTTCCAGCAGATCACCGCGAAGTCGTAATGCCACGAGCCCATTTCGTATTCGGGCAGGTAACGCGGGCTGGCCGGCTGGGCCTGGGCTAGTTTGCGGGCGCGCTCCATCAGCTCAGCGGCCCGGTCAAAGTTGGCGCGGCGCTGGGGCAGGGTGGGGTTTTGCACCAGGTCGCCGGCGGCGCGGCGTAAGGTGCGTTCACAGTCAATGCACTCGTCAGGGGTTTTTAGCTCATAGCCATCAGCCAGGCGCATCAAAATCCCAAAGGCGCGCGTAAACTCGTCGTTTTCTTCGCAGCAGCTGGCCGCATACTCCAAAGCGCTCTCCCAGGCTTTGGTGTTGCCTTGGGCAGCCTCAAATTCGGCGGTTTTTTCGAAGTTGTCGGCGGCCTCCCCCAGCTCACCCATGGCCATTTGTACCTGGGCTAGGGTACGCACAAAGTGGTGTCGGATAGCCGGCAGGTCACGCGAGTCCAGCAGGTTTAGGCCAGATTCAATGATTTCAGCGCTCTCTAGGTAGCGCCCATCTTGACCTAGCGCCTGAGCCAGGAACAGCAGGGAGGTTAACGCCCGGTCCATCTGCCCCAGGGTTAGGCACACGTTAACCATTTCGCGGCACTGGCGCACAGCTTCTTGGTATTCACCCATGGTCACACTAGCCCGGGCAATCACCAGGCGAGCGTTTAGCACAATGCGCGGCGGGCAGGGGTCATAGCGGCGCATTAGCTCATCGGCTAGAGCGCAGGCGTCATATACCTTACCGATGGCGCGCTGATATTCAGCCAGATCAATATCCAAAATGTCTTTGATCTGCATAACCGAGCTACCCCGGTCAGTAGCCAGGTTCAGTGGGCGCTGGGCAATGGTGCGTCGTAGCTCTAGGCACTTCGCGGCTAGGTCTTTGTCTTCTAGCTGCAGGGATGTGCCAATTAGACTGCCGGCAATGGAAAACAGGAAACTGTCAAAGTCCTTTTGACGCTCGCGCTCTTCACAGCCTCGCTCAACCATATCGGCAGTAAGCAGGTAGAGGCTTTCTAGCTTCTGTTGGCGTTTGGTGCGCTTGTCGACATTTGAGTCTTCATCCCCGCTCATCTGCTCTAGGCTCAGCTCAGAGTCAATGTCGGAGATTTCAAAGGCCACCAGGTAGGACTCGTCAAAAGCTACTCGGCCGGCGCGCTTGTTTTTGAGCTTGGCTAGCAGGCCGCGACTGGCTTCCTGGGAGTTCAGCCGCTCTAGCACCGCTTCACGCGCTCGCGCCCGCCAAGTAATGGCTCCTTGGGGATCCAGCAGAGCAGTGTGAATACCGGCTAGAGACACGTATTTAGCTACTGGATCAATGTCCATAGCTTCAATGGCTTCAGCGTAACCAGGGGTGATTAGCTGGTCCATCAGGTATTCAAATTCCAGGTCAGTGCCGATATCAAAGAACTGGGCGATGTAGCGCTCCATGGCCTGGTTGACATCAGCCACCGGCTTAGGGCGACGCAGGTCTACTGCCGGGTAGGGAGCCAGTTCGTCATCCTTGAGCGGGCTAAGTTTCTGGTTGGGGCGCGCGGGGGCCTCAATGGTTTCCAGTCCGCCTTTTTCACCAAGGGCGACGCCGTCAGGCAGTTCTTCACCGATCTCTAGTAGGTCCACGCCCAGGGAGGCGAAACTATCGTCGGCGTCGCCTAGGTTTTTGAAGGTTTCGCGCTCTAGGCGAGTGCGGGTGGAGTCAGTGAAGAAGCTGTTTTGGTTGCGGGCGTCGAATTTTGCGGCCAGGTCGTAGGCCCACTGGGTGAGGCCTTCGTGAAGCTGCGCCATGGTGGTTTGGGAGGTAATTTCCATTCCCGGGCACCACATGTTTTTGGTGTCGACGTCGATACTAACTAGCCCCTGCCCTTGCCCGGCTGCCACTGATTCGCGGGCTACCAAAGCTGCGCCAACTAGTAGCTCCCACAGGGCGTAGGCACTGTCTACTGCCTTGATTAGGGGCAGGGTTTCGCGCAGGGCTCGCAGGCCTCTAGCGAGGTGCCCTGATAGGGCCAGGTATTGCAGGTGCAAACCTAGTTTGACCGCGTTGCCCGGGTCGCGGCGCGATACCCGGTAGGAGCGTAGGTGTGCATCCCAGGCGTCTTTGGGCCGGTTAGTGTAGAGCATGGGTAGCAGGGCCCGGGCCTGGGTGGCTTGAGGCTGGTCAGCGCACCCGAGGGTGCCGCCTAGCACTGGGATGGTGGCGCTCAGGGCCAGCTGCCAGTCTTCGACGGCGGTAGCGTAGTCCACCTGAATTTGCAGGTCACAGGCGGGGCAGTCGGAAAACTCGTCGGTGGGGGTGGCGCGCCAGGCGGTTAGCTGCTCATAGGCCAGATCTAGTTCACCTAGGCTCTGGTACATCCACACCCCGATGCCGTACACCGTGTGGGAGCTAAGCCCCTGCTCATGGTAGAAGTCGCTAAATTGCTTAAATAGAGACTCAATCTGAGAGCGTTTAATATCGGGGTTTTTACACACCATTTCAATGATCCACTTGTACTGCCAGCGCAGCGTATCCAAGCGCTCCTCATTGAAATATTCGGGGTGGTTTTTGTACAGCGCCAGGCACCAGGAGAAAGGCGCCATGGCTTTCCAGCGTTCACTACCTTGCACATAGGCCTCAACCAGTAGCTGGTGGGCTTCTAGCTGCAGGGCAGTGTCATCAATGCCCAGTGAGGCACTGGCGGCCTCAGCTGCCGCAGTGATGCGTGCCCGGCCGTAAGCCAGGGCGTAGACATAGTCAAGTTGCTGACGGACGTCGTCGGCAGTGGTCATGATGTTCCTTCCCGGCCCGCTAGTTGGCGTTAACCCTGCAACGCCATATCTAGCAAAGCCCCTAGGGCTTGCGCCGCCCAGGCACGTTCTTTGGGTCCTAGCGGTTGGCGCCCAGCTAGCAGGCATTGCACATATAGGCCGCGCAGTACTTGGCTAGCGATTTTTTCGTTGGAGCCTACCGCCACTAGGCGCGCCACTAGAGAGTTGGCGCGGTTAAGCACTAGTCGCGGGGGGCGTGAATTAGCAAATGGGTCAGTTACGCCCAGTAGTTCTTGCCAGATGCTGTCAGCGTTTTCGCGCGCAGTTTTAGCTACCTGGCGTTCAGCTAGATCCGGGTCTGGCAGGTACAGGGCTGGCATAGTGGCCGGCTCGAAGCGACGTAGCACTACTTCGCAGTCTGCCGGGTTGATAGCGCGGGCAGCTACCAGCATCAGGTCTAAAGCTTCAGCTTCTTCTGCCGGCGAGGCGTTTTGGAAGGCATCTAGTAGGTCGCCGGGGTCTACCAGGGAGATATTCACGCTCTTACCAGACACTGTCTGGTTGCGCATGAAGGCACCTAGCACCTCGTCTTCATAGGCGTAGCCAGCGTTTACCAGCACCAGTTCTTGGCTGGCGGCCACATCCGCCAGCGCCCGGTACTGATCCACGCTGCGGGTGTAGCGCACCGGTTTGTCCATTTCGGCTAGCTCCACCAGCGTGCGCGGCCCTAGCGTGGTCTGGTAGGGCACGTACTTAGACACTAGGTCCAGCATGTAGTCGTCAGTTAGGGCCACTGAGCGTAGACCTACCGCATGGCTGGCCACAAACTCGTTAAACGTCCCCGGGGCGTGCTTAGCTAGGCGCTCTAGCCAGGTGCGAATGCCAGTGCCTACCGCATTGGCGGTGTCATGCAGTAGGTCGTCGTCGGCTAGCTGCTCACGTGAGGCAGTTAGCCGCAGGTAATCGGCGTCGGCCACCACCCGCGCAAAGTAAGCCCACTTGGGGGCCAACCCCTGGGCAGAGCGCGAAACCAGCATCCGCTTGACGTAGACGGTGTGGCGCGAGTCGTTGGCACTTACCCCATCAGGGTTAATCGCCACCAGGCCGCGCAGCCCCGAGCCGGGAATCTCAATTTCAAGAATCTCAGAGGGGTTAAAGCCTAGGTTTTCACGGCACCAGCGCACCTGCTGCTCACGCGGCAGTTCCCAGGGGGCTTTGGCGTTGCCGTGGTGGGTGGTGCGCCCCTGGGAGCGCACTTCGATTTCTACCGGCAGCAGTGAGCCAAACTCGTCAATCAGCGAGCGCACCGTGTCCGGCTCCATCCACACTTCGCCGGGCAGGGCGTGCAGGGTGATTACGGTGCCGCTTTGGCGTAGTACCCCCGGGTCGACGTCGTCGAGCACGTCCACGCTGTAGGTGCCGTCAGTGTGTCCCTGCCAGTGCACGGTGGGAGCGTTGGGGTCTTTAGCTGAGCGTGAGCGCACATCAATTTCAGGGCTGACCATAAAGCAGGACAGCAGCCCGATACCGAATTGGCCCAAAAAGTCTGAGCGGGCCAGGCCCAGCTCGTCGCGTTTAGAGGAGGCACCAATGGTGGATAGGAGCGTGCCCGCCTCCTGCTCGGTTAAGCCAATGCCGGTGTCGGCGCAGGTGAGGGTGTTGCCTTCAATGGTGAAAGAGATGCGGGCAGGGGCCTGCGGGTCTAGTTCGCGGCGCGCAGAGATAGCATCCACGCAGTTTTGCAGTAGTTCGCGCACATACACGCGCGGACCGGAGTAGAGGTTGCGCGAAAGCAGATCTACCATGCCGCGCAGGTCTACTTGGAATGTGGACATCAGTCAGCTTCCTGGTTGGGTTCCAACCCTAGGTCGAGGCGGGCTGTGCGCAGGGCGTCTAGGGTAGCGTCGAGCATGGTGTAGATGTAGCTGCTGAGCTGCTTGCCGTTGGCACCACGCCCTACGGGAATTACAAAGTCTGAGCGTATTTGTAGCCCGGTATCGTCAGCTTCGCTGTAAAGGGTGGGAAACAGGGCGTTTTCGTTGTAGTAGCAGCACACGGAGTCTAGGCGTGAGCGGTTTTCTTCGCTAACGCTCATGTCGACGTCGTACAGGCCGTGCACGCGCAGCAGTCCGGCGCGGGTGATCTCCATAATCACGCCAAAGCCACCGAAACCGCTAACCACATACTGGCGTTCGCCGTCGCCGTCTATGCCGTATTTGTAGCCTTGCTGCTCATACCATTCGGTGATGCGCTCCACCGTTACCGGCGGGGTGTCTTGGTCTTCAGGATGTTGCCACCAAGCCATTATTCACTCTCCCCCATCAGCTCTGGATGCTCCGTACTTAATTCACGCAAAGCACCTTCTGTGGCGGCAATTGCCAAGTCCATGAATTCATCCAGCTGGGCGTCACTCATGCCTTCCATGATGATTCCGGCCACTGCCGCCCGCAGCACCGGGGTGTCGGTGTTGCGCCCGTAAATGCCCAGCTGCGGCATGAAACGCTTGGCGTTTAGTTCGTTTACATAGGTTTGCAGCAGCGCGGCGTCGGTGCGGGTTAAGTTAGCTTTCCAAACCGCACGCACCCAGATGAAATTGTCGTGTTGTAACCCGATCACTACGGTACACACGGCAAAGTTAACTGAAATAATTCCCGCACTGTCGACGGTGTATTCCAGGCCCGCATTTTCCAGCCAGGTCTTCACTCGCTCCTGGTTGACCTGCGGCTGTGCACTCATGGCCTACCCTCCAAAATCTATTGGTGTCCATCTTTTCACACTGGGGGCGTTGGCGCTAATTTTTTCGTTCTTGGCGGGTACAAGTCCCCATAAAGTCCCTAGAAAGCAGCAGGGAGATACCCGTAGGTACCTCCCTGGTTGCTAGCCGCTTGGGCTTTAGAACGCCGGAATGTAGATCTCTACGCGGCGGTTGGCTTGACGCCCAGCTGGGTTGTCGGAGCCGTCAGCGTTGGTGTTGTCAGCTACCGGCTGGGTTTTGCCGTAACCATGGGTTTCCAGGTTGGCGGTGACGCCGTCGGCTTTAAGTTGGGTGGCGACGGCGGAGGCGCGCTTTTCGCTCAGGTCCTGGTTGAAGGCGTCGTCACCGATAGAGTCGGTGTGACCATTGATCTGTGCGGCGGGCACCTTAGCCTGGTTAAGCACGGTGGCGAGCTTAGTCAAAGTGGCTTTGGCTTCAGGACGCAGGTCGTATTTACCAAAGTCGAACAGCACCCCATCTTGCAGGGTGATTACCGTGCCGCAGCTCTTGACGGGCTTGAGGCTTTCAACCTTGGGGAATTTACCCACCTTGGCTACCGGGGGCAGCTTTTCGACCTTGACGCTTTGCCCGTTTACTAGGGCAGTGCCATCACCCTTGTTAATGATGTTCAGCGTGGCAGAGGTGTAGGTTCCGCCGCCGTCACCGTTGTTGTTGTACTTAATGTTGTTTTTGGTGTCCTCGTAGGTGCCTGAGCCGGTGGAGGAAATGTTGATCTTAACGCCGGTTTCAGAGTTGTCGTAGGTACCCGAGCCGTCTGCAGAAACGTTGATGCTTAGGGTCTTGCTCTTGTAGGTGCCTGAACCATCGGAGGAAATGGTGATGTTTTCGCCGGTTTCAGAGTTGGTGTAGGTGCCTGAGCCCTCGCCACCGTAAACGATGCTAACTGGGCCTTCAGTGATGACGCCGGCGCCGGCGCCGCTGTTAATTACGGAGCCACTGTCGCTGCTGGTTACGCCTGCACCAGAGCCGCTAAGGATGGTGCTGCCGGAAACCACACCGTTGCCATCGCACTTGGCGGGGCTGACGCTAATACCGGGAACGGTGCTTAGCTGTTTGGTGCTTTCAATTAGGGCTTTGTCCGAGTTTTGCGCGAACACGCCAATGGTGGGAATAGAGAAAACCGGTACGGCCGGGATCTCGCCGGCCTTCAGGCCGGGCACGGTAGCCGTTGCGCTAGCGCTGGAGCCAGATTTGGCACTAGCCGTGGCTACCGTGGTGGGTTTAGCGGAACTTTCCGCAGCAGGCTTGGTGTCTGAGCCGCAGGCCCCAAGTGCAAATAGCAAAGCTAATGGTGTAGCAACCAGGGCAAGGCGACGATGAGCGGTGTCTTGGTGTTTCATATGTTAACCCTACGTGAGCTGTGCGTAAGAGTTAACCCAAAGCGTGCAAGTAGGCCAAAACCCCATGACTTTACCGGGTAAACGTCAGGATATATCCAGTTTCGGCTAAATTCGTGCCCCCGAGACGATTCGAACGTCCGACACCCGCTTTAGGAGAGCGGTGCTCTATCCCCTGAGCTACGAGGGCATTACACAAGCTAGTTTAGCAGCTGTATACACAGCGGCGTCACCCGCCTTGCGGCGGGTGACGCCAAGTTAAGGTGATGACGACCGTTACCGGCTATCTATGCTATGCACGCGGCCAGGGAGTGTTCCCTCGCCGAGCCGGCTCCTCACGTACACGCTGAGGTACTACCAGCACTGGGCAGCTTGCGTGACTGAGGACGGCTTGAGAGGTGGAGCCAAGCAGGATTCCAGAGAAGCCGCCGCGACCGCGAGAGCCAACCACAATCAGGTCTACCGCAGTGGAGAACTCAGCCATGAGCTCTGCTGCGTTCCCATCTAGCACGTGCCGGCGCACGCGCACATCCGGGTAATCCTTGGTAACTGCAGCGATCGTGCGATCTAAGCCTGCGCGTAGATCGTTAACAACTTCTTCATGGTCTACAGCAGCCGGTAGCCAGGCCAGTGCGCCTGAGCCAGCCGCGATGGGTACGGCAGCGATGGCGGTGAGCTCTGCATTCCACAGGTGCGCGGCCACTACTGCAGCAGTCAGCGCCTTGCGGGACGAGTCAGAACCGTCAACACCCACCACGATGCGTCTTACCGGAGTGAAGGCCGATCCCTCTTTGTGTTGAGGTACAACCGCCACCGGGCAGTGGGCGTGAGCGGGAAGCGCTGAGGAGACGGCACCTAGGAGGCGGTCAGCAAAGCCGCCACCACCACGAGTACCTACCACCGCGAGGCTAGCCTCACGGGAGAGTTCCACCAGCACCCCAGTGGGATCGCCAGTCTCCAGCGCACTGGTTACCGGCACATTGGCCTCACGCACAATGGCTTCGGCCTCTTCAATAACTTTTTGGGCACCAGCCCGAATTGCACTGTCGTCAATGCCGGCATATCCACCATCTAGCGAACCTGCCGTGAACGAAGGCAAAGAATACGCACAAACTAAGTGCACACGAGCACCGGAGTGCGCCGCGTGTTGTACTGCCCACCGCAGGGCTTCCAGCGACTCTAGCGAGCCGTCTACGCCCACGAGGACAACATTGTCTGTGGTCATGGTCGACACCTTCCTAACTACGATTCACCTGAAGGCATGGGGACCGACATGCCTCTCAAGTGAGGTATACGACACTTTACCGCACTTATTTGCTATTTGCACCCATAGAGTTTGCGCATTTTCAGACATCTATGCAGATCAAGAGCATTTTTGTAGCAAACTTAGTGGCATGTAGCAAGCTTTGTAGCACTTGCACTATTGGCAGTATTTGCGCGGCTTTACGCAGCAATCAATAATCCACTAAGTCAGTTGCTCATAACATAGCCGGTCAACGTTAATGTGTTGACAAACACATTCTTGCGGGCACTCATTTTTGGTTACGCCCCCATAGGTCTTTAGCCCTATTTCCGACGTCGTCGCTCACCTTCCAGCGCCGTGACCAGCTCCACAACGTTAGTTACCAGCCCTACCGGGCAGATATTGCCGCAAGCGCCCTGCTGACGCCACCGTAAGCCCGCCCACCGGCGCCGTCGTCATCGCCATCGCCAAGCAGTCCGCTGCGGGCAACAAAAAGAGGGCCCGCAGATGCGGACCCTCCCTACCGTAGCTAAATTCAGGAAATTCGCAGGTAAGTGGCACCGGCGTAGACAGAAGCGTACTGCACACCGATGGATTCGTTGGCGGCATCTACCATCATGCCGTTACCCATGTAGATACCTACGTGACCCGGCCACCACACAACGTCACCGGGGCGAGCCTCGGAGGCGCTGACGACGGTACCAGCGGCGCGGATACCTTCACTCTGGTGGGGCAGGCTTACACCGAACTGGGCGTAAACGTAGGAAACCAGACCGGAGCAGTCGAAGCCGGAGGGGCTAGAGCCACCCCACACGTAGGGCACACCCACATACTGCATGGCCAGGGCGGCCACGGAAGAAGCGTGAGTGTTAGCGGTCGGGGCGGGAGTTTCAGCCGGAGTGGCGGCAGCAGAGCTAGAGCTGGAGGACTCGCTCTCAGACTCGTTCTGAGTAGCGGTAGTGGTCTCTTCCTCAGCCTCAGCCTTGTCTTTATCTTTGTTGGTGTCAGCGGCAGGGGTAGCAGTAGCGGCGGGAGCCGGCTCTGCCTTCTTCTCAACACTTACACCGGCCTGAGCCGAAGAGTCAGCGCTCCACTGAACGTCACCAGAGACATCGAGAGCAGCGTTAGTAGTTACGGCTTCGCGTGCATCAAGAGCCACGGTGGTAACAGAGGCGCTCTTGAGAGTACCTGCACTGTTCGCGGCCTGGGCGCTGGTGCCGGACGCGGCCGCACCGGAAGCAACCACAGTAAGAGCGAGACCCGAGGATGCAGCGACGGCTAGGGAGCGACGCACCATGGGGGAGGCACCGACCAGCGAGTTAAGCGGGCGGGCTGCCTTACGGTGGCGCGCAGTGGACGTCTTAGACATTGGTTTCTCCTGTTTGAGCCTTACGGGGCTACCTTAGCGGAAATTCCCGCCAAACGCGCATCGCGTCCAGATAGCTCCGGTCCCGTTAGCCGGATCTGTTTCCACTTCGGCCATAACGGGACTTGGCTCTGACCTCCGCGATCGCAAACCGGTATGGTTCGCGACAGGTAAGACTGTAGCCCAACTTCCAACTAGTTGTCACAGTAAGGTAACACTTCTTGATGTAGCCAGGGTCACAATAGTAAACTTGGTTCCCGTTTTTTCCGCGCCATACCGCGGTTTTGTTTCGAGCTGTCAGCTTAGAAATTGCTCTTGTGATTTGCCGCCAGTAACCATGATTTATTCAACTTTTAGAACAAAAAGGCGACGACGTAGCCCTACCTACGTCGTCGCCTGACGGTGGCTGAGCTGCGCACTAGCCGCCCAGTTAGCCCGGCACGAATCAGCCTCGGAAAATGAAGGCGTGACGCGCAATGGCGTCAGTTAGGAAGATGCGAGCGCCTGCGTCGGTGGTGACAATGACGCCGTGAGCATCGGTGCTGATATTTACCGACACTCCCGGGGCAATACCGGCCTTGTTAATCTCGGTAAAGACCTCTTCGCGGGCCTGTACCGGCTCGCCTAGGCGCTTGATTACGCCGCGCTGTACTCCCCGACGACGCGCCTCTTCTACGCTCATCTCGTCGGCTGCCGGGGCGGGACGCTGCTCGCCCGCTTCAGGAATGGGGTTACCGAAGGGATCTACACCCGGGTCGTCTAGTACGGCCAATAGGCGCGCCTCGACGTCGTCGCTCATTACGTGCTCCCAACGGCAAGCCTCCTGATGCACCAGATTGCGATCCAGGCGGATCACATCTAGTAGCAGTCGCTCAGCTAGGCGGTGCTTGCGTACTACTTCAGTGGCGCGATGGCGGCCAGCCTCAGTTAGTTCAAGCGAACGGTCAGGAGCTACATGGATTAGGCCGTCACGCTCCATGCGGGCCACAGTCTGGCTAACTGTGGGACCAGAATGGTCTAGGCGCTCCACAATGCGTGCGCGCAGCGGCGTGACGCCGTCCTCTTCAAGCTCGTAAACCGTCTTGAGATACATTTCGGTGGTGTCGATTAAGTCGCTCATGGTGTAACGCGGGGACCCTTCGGGATGGTGCAGTTAAGGCAGCTTTGATTACAAACCTCATCCAACTGAGGTCAGGCTATCACCACTAGGTTTACTGAGGCACTCCTAACCCGCCTAGCACCGCTTTAACTGGTCATCTTGTGGCGAAATAATGCCGTTTTCGTTGTCTGCCTCACCCTGGTGCACGCGCACGGTTTCCACAAAAGGCGCGTGACGCAAATACTTAAGGCGAATATTCCAGGCTTTAAAAGCCCATAGGGTAACCAGCAAGGCCGCTGTCATTGAGCTAATTCCGCCAGCTATCAGGGCGGCGCGCGGCCCAAAAGCATCCGATAGCCAGCCCACCACAGGTGAGCCGATCGGCGTCGCCCCTAGCAGCACCATTACATATAGGCTCATTACCCGCCCACGCACTGCCTCCGGGGTGGTTAGCTGCACGGTCTGGTTGGCGGCGGTAAGCAGGCTAAGCACAAAGAAACCTACCGGGATAGAAGCCGCCATGAAGGTGTAGTAATTAGGCATCAAAGCCAAAATGCAGGTGGTTGCCCCCAGCCCCAGGGCGCCAATAATCACCAGGCGCACCCGCGCATCTCGGCGTCGGGCCGCAACTAGCGCCCCGGTAAGCGAGCCGATAGCAAAGGAGCTAGAAACATTGCCGTATGCGTCCGCCTCCATATGGAAAGTAGAGCGCACCATGGCCGCTAAGGTGACCGGGAAGTTAAGGGTCATGGCGCTAACGACGGCGACCACCACCATAATCACCAAGATGTCGCTGCGTGAACGCAGGTAGGCCACCCCTTCACGGAGCTGACCAGGTTTGGGTTTAGAACGCTCCACCTCGCGAAAGTGACGCCTGGGGGTCAAGATCAGTGCCGCCATCGGCATTAAGAAGGTCAGCGCGTTGATGCCAAACACCCAGCCTTCACCAACCCAGTTAATAACCAAACCAGCAAAAGCTGGGCCAATCAGGCGGGCCGCGTTAAAGCTGGTGGCGTTTAGACCCACCGCGTTAGATAGCGAGCCAACCGGCACCATGGAAGCCACAAAAGTTTGGCGCACCGGGGCGTCGTAGGCGGCCACCACCCCAGCCAGCGCTGCCGCCACATACACATGCCACAGCTGCACCTGGCCACTGATCACATCTACTGCCAGCAGGGCACTAATTAAACCCATTAAACCCTGGGTGCATACCAGTAATTTACGTGGATTGACCCGGTCGGCCACCACCCCAGCGTGGGGCGAGAACAGCAGGGAGGGCCCAAATTGCAGGGCGCTAACCACACCCACTGCATAGGCGGAATCGTTGGTAAGTGTGCGCAGCACCAACCAGTCTTGGGCGATGCGCTGCATCCAGGTGCCGATATTGGCAATCAGGGCACTAAAAAACCAGATGCGGTAAGCGGGATATTTCAGGGATGCGAAAGTTTCTCTCACGTAAAAGCTAGCCTCCTTAAGGTTCTAAATTTTACGCCTGCCCCCGTCCCAGCCGCTCAGCCGCCCTGAAAACTGAAAGTAGCAAGTAAAGCAGCGAGCGCCGTCGGCCCTAAAAACCAGGCTCAAACGGCAGCAAAAAAAGGGGGCGCAGCTAAAAGCCGCACCCCCTTATGGGTTTATAAGGAATCAGCTGACACCCAAAATGGCCTTAATGGGGGCCAGGGTGAAGTACACCAGGAACAGCACGGCAGTCAGCCACATCAGCGGGTGAATCTGCTTGACCTTGCCGCGAGCTACAGCCAGCACCACGTAAGACAGGAAGCCAGCACCAATACCGTTAGTAATGGAGTAGCTGAAGGGCATCATGGCGATGGTCAGGAAGGACGGGATGGCGATTTCCAGGTCAGTCCAGTCAATCTCAGCCACCTGGGTCATCATCAAGAAACCAACGATTACCAGGGCGGGTGTGGCCGCCTCGTAGGGAACCATGCTTACCAGCGGGGCAATGAACATTGACAGGAAGAACATGCAGCCGGTAACCACACTGGCCAAACCAGTACGGGCGCCTTCACCAACACCGGTGGCGGACTCAATATAGGAGGTGTTGGAGGAAACGCCACCTACACCACCAGCAATTGCGGCTAGAGAGTCAACTACCAGGATTTCGCGGGTCTTGGGCGGGTTGCCCTCAGAGTCCAGCAGGTCACCTTCAGCACCGACGGCGATCATGGTGCCCATGGTGTCGAAGAAGTCGGCCAGCAGCAGGGTGAACACCAGCAGGACTACCGAAACAATACCGACCTTATCGATAGAACCTAGCAGGGAGAACTTACCCAGGGTTTCAAAGGAAGGCATAGCGAAAGGTGAGCCGTTGAGGTGCGGCACGGCCAGAGACCAGCCGGTCTTGTTCTTTTCAGCATTGAAAGCGCCTAGGTGGGCAACAGCTTCAATGATGACGGCCAGCACGGTGGAGGAAAGAATACCGATCAGGATGGCGCCGCGAACCTTACGCACCATCAAAATCAGGGTTAGGAATAGGCCGAACATGAACACCAGCGTGGGCCAGCCCTGTAGCGAGCCACCCAGGCCGAGCTCTAGCGGGGTGCCACCCTGACGTACCACCTTGGAGTCGATCAGACCGATAAGCGCAATGAAAAGGCCCAGACCAACACTGATAGCAGTCTTGAGCTGGGCGGGAACTGCGCGGAACACAGCTTCACGGAAACCAGTTAGCACTAGTAGGAGGATGACTACACCCTCAATCACGATTAGACCCATGGCGTCGGCATAGGTCATGCCGTGCATACCAACCAGGGTGTAGGCCACCATGGCGTTAATGCCCAGACCAGCAGCCAAAGCTAGCGGGTAGTTGGCTACTACACCCATCAGGATGGTCATAAGGCCGGCAATAAATGCGGTACCGGAAGCGATCTGGGCAGTGGTGCCCAGCGGAGCGATTCCGTCGTGGGGAGTGCTAAGGATAAGCGGGTTGAGCACCAAAATGTAGCTCATAGAGAAGAAGGTAACCAGGCCACCACGTACTTCGCGGGCGACGGTGGAACCCCTTTGGGAGATCTTAAAGAACCGATCTAGCGGACTTAGTTGCGCGTTAGTAGCGCTTGCAGTACTCACCTACCCCATTTTGACTTTTGCGTCCAGAAAAGGGCAATATCGCCATTAGAGAACTAAATCACAGCAAGTTTTGCCATCGGAGAGCTTAGTAGTATGCAGTTAGCGCCTAAGCGCCCCGAACTACCTGGTGACCGGCTTAAGGAGAGGCTATGGGGATCTACGAGCAGCTTGCTGCTGAGCACGCCGAACGTGAGCGCGCGCAGCGTGAGCGAGCCCAGCAGATGGCTGCCATGGCCGCCCGCGAAGCGGCCATGCGTGAAGCTGCCCAGCGCGAAGCCGCTCAACGTGAGGCCGTCATGCGGGCGCGGCAGGCCCAGCGAGCAGCCGCCCAGCAAGCTCAGGCGCAGCAGGCACAACTGACGCAGGCCCAGGCACAACGAGCACAGGCCGCCCGCGCCGCTGCGGGACGTACTGCAGCCCAGCGTGGCACTGCCACCAATGCCGCTGCCGCCCGCGCCGGCCAGTATCCGCGCTATCTACAGGCCCCTGGCTCGACGGCGCCCGGCTACAACCCCGCAGCTCCCGCCGCCCCAGCGCCCAGTTACCCCACAACTCCAGCGCCCGGCTACCCCGCGCAGTTTGTGCAACCAGTCCCCCAGTCTGCCGCCCGGGCTCAGTCTGCTTCCAAGCCTGGCCGCCTGCGTAGCAAGCTCTTTGGCGGCAAACGCCGCGAGCGCACAGCCGACGCCAACCAGTTAGCAAACCGCGTCGTCGGCAATGTAGCTAATGGCACCCAACCGCCCTTAATGGCCCCGCCAGCCCCTCAGCAGCAGAGGGCTCCTCAACAGAAGGCACCTCAACCGCCAGCTCCACAGCAAAGAGCTCCACAGCCGGCCTCTCACTCAGCGCGTTCTCAACAGGCTATGCCTCAGCCAGCTCCGCAGCCGGCCCGCCCCCAAGCTGCACACTCTCAGCCAGCCCGCCCGCAAGCTGCGTTTGCGCAGCCGCCGGCCCCTCAGTCAGCGCCTTCTCGGCCTGCGCACTCTGGCCCGCTAAGCCCGACGGCGGCGACCAATATCCCAACCCCAGCGCAGGCCCAAATTCAGGCCGCAGCCCCGGCCCCAACGCCGGCAGCCGCAGCCCCGGCACAGCCCCTGGCCCAGCTTCCGGCAGCCGCAGCCCCGGCACAGCCCCAGGCCCCGCTTCCGGCAGCCGCAGCCCCGGCCCCAACGCCGGCAGCCCCGGCGTCGGCCATTAAGCGCTTTAAAGCCCTATCTATTAAGCGCACCCCTAAGCCCAAGGCACCCATCCCGGCGCCGGCAGACAAAAACACTGAGCACAATCTGGCGCACTATAAGTCCCTGCCCACTATTGGCCCCGAAAATGTGGACGCGCTGCACCTGATGGCGGTGGGCACCAGCATTTGGGCCCTGGCGGCGGTAGGGCTGTCTATTTTGCTGGGCGCCACGGCTTCACGCTCGGCAGCTTTGGAAATTTGCCTGTGCGGAATTGTTATTGGGGTGTTCGGTATGGCTTGGGGTGGCGTGCACGAGTATCGCAAAGCCCTAGGTCGCGGCCCGTTAAGTGAGGATAACAGCACCCCTGTCGACGACGTCGCTGCCGGCGAGGCCCTCAGCCTGCGTTACCGCGATATCTAAGCGCCCGCCTCGCGGCCCTGACCTCTCACAGTCCCAGCCGCGCCGGCGCTTTTAGTTGGCCGGCTCTACGACCTCTACCGCACCCTCATCCACGATAGGTGCGTTGGCAGGCCAAGCCGTTTCTCGCTCGGGCACGTCAGTTTCTGAGTGGGCCCCGCAGCCGTGATCCATGGAAACCACCTGGCCGTCGTCGGGAGACCAGGCGTTAGCGCACACCCCAAACAGGCGACGCATGGGTCCATCAATGCGCATCAGGAAACCGCAGCTAGAGCAGTTGGCGTGAGCGCGACGCACACCGTTGGCAGTAGGGCCGTGATCGCCCTCGTACCAGCGCTGGGCAGCGGCGGCCAGGCCCTGGGGTGAAAGCACCCGGGCGCGACCCAAGTAGAGCTCATCAATGGCCACGGCGTCAGCTACGGCGTCATCGGTGGACTGCCAGCCGGGCTGGAGGCGTTCATCTAATTCTCGAAAGGGCAGGCGGTCACCACGGTTTACATCCGAGGGCTGCAGGCGCTGCTCCCAAGGCACCCAGGCGGGGGCTAGTAGCGCATCCTCGCCGGGGGCCAGGTCTAGCTCGCAGATAGTGGCCTGGCGGGCTCGCGAGGGGCGCGCCACGGTCACCTGCCAGCGCCAGCCGCGATAGCCGGGCAGGTTGCATTCAAACAGGTGGGTGACCATGCGCTTGCCGGTGGGAACAGCCCCGCTATAGTCACCGACGCTAGCCGGGTCGGTAATGTCAGCTAGCGCCATGCGAGCTACCTCAATTACCTGCTCGCTACACAGCACTTTGTCTTTGGCGGCGGCCGCAGCCTGAGCGGCGGTGGGTGCCGCCCCTAAACGTTGATCGGTCACATGGTTTAGTCTACGACGCTTTGCAGGACCCGATAGGCGCGGGCCTTACGCAGCAACATACGTGCAGCTGTGCGACCCATGGCGCAGGTGATGGCGTCAATGCGACGCCCCTGGGCCAGTACGTCGTCGGCTTGGCGCTTGATCTCAGCCTCATCTAGGCCCGCTTGGGCGCCGTTTTCCTTGGCCCACACATATAGGCGCTCGGGCACAACTTCGGGGTGCCACTGCAAGCCAAGCACGCTGCCTAGGCGCCAGGCCTCAATGGGGCAAGCTTTTGAGCTGGCCAGCAGTTTGGCTTGCGGGGGTAGGGCAACGACGGCGTCGTTGTGGTTTACGGGCACGGGCAGTTGGGTGCCCTCATTGGTGGCTACATCCGCGCGGGCACTAGCGGCGTCACCTTGGGCGAACATTTCCGCAATAGCCTCATCTTCCTGGCCGGCTTCGGTGAGGAAGACACTGGCCAGGCCGCTCTCACCCTGTCCGGGGGCGGGGCTAGCTACCTGTCCACCCAGGGCGCGGGCGGAAAGCTGGGATCCCAGGCAGATACCAAACACCGGCATGGCGTGGGCGTAGGCCTCACGCACCAGCTGACTGAGCGGCTCTATCCAGGGGTAGTCGGCGCCGTCGTTAGCACCCATGGGACCACCCAGAATAATGATGCCGTCACTGTTTAGCTCACTGTAAGCTGGGACCGGCTGATCTGCACCTAAGTCAATGGTGTTAAGGATTGCTCCCTCAGAAGCTAGCCACTGTCCAAACCGCGCAACGCCAACTGTAGACGCAGGCTGGAAAACAGTGAGGACTGGAGTCTTATTAATCGCGTCAGTGATTGAGGAATCCTGGGACATAGTGCCTATAGAAGCACGTTAACAGCTCTAAGGGAAATACTTTCTCAATGAATGGCGCGTCTCATTGGCTCCTGACATAGACTACGGAGGGACGCCGAACAGGCAGGAAAGACTATGGGAACCGCTTTATTTATCTTCATAATTGGGGCTGTGCTAGCCGCCATTGTGGCGCTTAGTACTTCCAATTCGAATATGCGTAAACGCATCGAGGCCGCTCCCACTGCGGGTTTAATGCCCGGGGTGGATCTAAACCAGCTCGATGCGCAGGCTAACTCTGCACTGATGGCTGCCGACGATCTGGTACACAGCGCCGATCAGGAGCTGGCTTTTGCGCAGGCACAGTTTTCTAGTTCTGAAACTCAGGATTTTGCTAAGGCTATCGATAGCGCCAAGGCGGAGTTGAGTCGGGCTTTTGAGCTACGTCGTCTGCTCGACGACGATAACCCTGAGACCCCGGTGCAGCGTCACCACATGCTTAATGAGCTGCTTGATCGCTGCCAGCGGGCCACTAACGCCATTAAGTCCCAGGAGCAAAAGTTTGCTTCTAAGCGCGATACGTTAGCCAATATTCCTGACACCCTCTCGCAGCTAAATATTCAGGTCAACGAAGTGCGCGTCAGTATTGAAAACGCCCGCTCGCTGCTGGTTGCGCTATCCGCCACCTACCCGGCTGAATCGCTAACTTCTGTGGCCGACGCCCCTGAGCGCGCCGCTAAACTGTTGCAGGCCGCGCAGGTGACTGCGGCCCAGGCTAAAGAAACCTATGAGGCCGGCAATAGTGTGCTGGCACTTGAGCAGATTCGCTTGGCTACTTCTACCGTCACCCAGGCTGGTGAGCTGGCTAACCAGGTGATGGCTACGCGTTCCCTGCTGGAAAATGCGGCCGCTAACTTAACTGCAGCAATTACCTCTATTAGCTCTGACATTGAGGACGCTAAGCGTCTAGGTCAGCCTAATGGGCCCGTGCCCGCAGCCGTGCTTGACCCGCTAGTGGCTCGCGCTCAGCGTGCCATTGCCGCCGGCCAGCGAGTGCTGAGCCAAAGCCAGCTAGACCCGGTGGCCCCGCTTAATGAGCTCACCGCCGCTGAGGCTGCTTTGGATAATGCCCTAGAGCAGGCCCGCAGTCAGGAAGAGGTACATAACCGTGCCCGCGCCGGCCTTGACCAGCGCTTGGGGCGCCTTGACGCTTCTATTGACGCAGTTACCAATATGATTTCTACGGCCCGTGGTGCGGTGGGGATCGCCGCCCGCACTGACCTGGCTGAAGCCTCACGCCTGGCTTCTGAAGCTAAGCAGACTATTAAAAATGATCCGGTGCGTGCCGGGCAGGCTATTGGCCATGCCGAGCAGCTTATTGGCCGCGCCCAAGGCCAGGCCCAGCGGGACATTAACCGCTTTAATGCCAACCAGCCGCGCGCTATTGGTTCCAGTGGGATCGATATGGGCACCATGATGCTAGGAGGCATCCTGCTGGGTGACGTAATCGGAAATGTTACCCGTAGTATTGGTAACCACGACTGGGGTGGCGGCCCAGATTTCGGTGATTCCGACATAGACTTCGGCGATTTTTTTTAAAAAATAATCGTCATCTCCGTGCTACCTTGCCATTAAGCAGGCAATAAAACGAAAGGTATAACTCATGGCTGAGAAGCAAACGATCCTGGGCCGAATTTCCCAGCTGACCCGCGCCAACATTAACGCGCTTATTGACCGCGCTGAAGACCCGCAAAAGATGCTGGACCAGCTGGTACGCGACTACTCCAACTCTATTGTGGAGGCCCGTCAGGCTGTCGCCCAGTCCATCGGTAACCTACGCATGGCCGAAAAAGACCAGGCCAAGTACACCGCTGAAGCTACCGACTGGGGCAACAAGGCCCTGGCCGCCTCCCGTAAGGCTGATGAGCTACGCGCTGCTGGTGACACTGGTGCGGCCGACAAGTTCGACAACCTGGCCAAGATTGCACTAACCAAGCAGATCACCGCCGAGCAGAAGGTCAGCTCCGCCCAGCCTTCCATTGACTCCCAGCGTCAGGTGGTTGAGCAGCTAAAGACTGGCCTAACCCAGATGGAAGCCAAGCTTGGTGACCTTAAGTCCAAGCGTGACGAGCTGGTGGCACGTCAGCGCACCGCGCAGGCCCAGGTGAAGGTACAAAGCGCCCTCAACCAGATCAACACCACCGACCCCACCTCGTCGCTGGGCCGTTTCGAGGACCGCGTACGCCGCGTCGAGGCCCAGGCTGCCGGCCAGGCCGAGCTGGCAGGCACCTCGCTGGAGTCCCAGTTTGCCGCCCTAGAGTCCTCCTCCGCTCAGATGGAGGCTGAGGCACGTCTGGCCGCCCTGAAGTCCGGCAACCGTCCCTCTAGCGCCCCGCAGATCACCGCCGGTGCTTCCGACGTCGACATTGACGCCGCCTTTGCCGCCCTGAAGGCTGAAAACCAGGCCGCCGGCGACACCTCCTCCTACTGAGATGTTTTAGTGCCAAGGTGAGCGCTTAGCTATCGCCTTGGCACTAAAGCACCTCTAGCCGTAAAAACCGCAGTTTGCCGCTAAATTTTTGCCCCGCTAGGTGCGGCCTTAGCTAAAACAACACGCGAGTACGCGCCCGATTCACGTCATTGACCAAAATTGGGCGCGTAATTTTTTCATTTTAAGAAACAAATTCAAGACTTTTGAATTAGTATGTGGATATGGGCACTCCAACTTATCTTCTAGTCGACGGCGAAAACATCGATGCAACACTAGGCACAAGTGTTTTAGGACGCCGCCCAGACCCAGATGAGCGGCCACGCTGGGATCGCGTATTGCACTACTGCAACTCTATTTGGGATCAAGACACGCTAACACGCGGACTTTTTTTCTTAAATGCTTCTTCCGGACATATGCCAATGGGCTTTGTACAGGCCCTACTAGCAATGGACTATCGCCCGGTTCCGCTTTCTGCATCGGCCGAAGAAAAAGTAGTAGACATTGGCATCCAGCGCACCCTGGACGCTATCGCTGAGCGTGGCGCCCCTGCCCGCGTGCTGCTTGCTAGCCACGACGGCGACTACATCCCACAGATTGAGCGCCTGCTGCAGGTAGGGGTACAGGTAGGTGTATTCTGCTTCAGAGAGTTCCTGAACACACAGTTGGCTGCCCTGGAACTCGAAGGATTGGAACTATTCGACCTGGAGCTTGATGTGCGTGCATTTACCAGCCCATTGCCGCGCGTGCGCATCATCCCGCTAGAAGAATTCGATCCGCAGCAATTCATCTAATCCGCTAAGTGGCTAACCTTACTGTCCGTTTAGTGGACGGGCTTTAAGGAAATCTTCAGGCCAATGCCTCATACTTTAAGCATGTCCCCGAATCAGACCGCTCCCGAAGCTCAGCTACTCGTAGTTGACGATGAACCCAATATCCGCGATCTGCTAGCTTCTTCGCTACGCTTTGCGGGTTTTGACGTGTCAACTGCTCAAGATGGTAATGGTGCTATGCACGCCGTCGAGACCCAAAGGCCTGATTTAATAATTCTGGACGTGATGATGCCCGATATGGACGGATTCACTGTTGCCAGGCGAATGCGTGAACGAAATATCAAAGTACCTATTTTGTTCTTAACTGCTCGCGACGATATGGAAGCAAAGATCCAGGGATTAACCGTAGGCGGAGACGACTACGTAACTAAACCTTTTGGTCTTGAAGAAGTAGTGGCACGTATTCGTGCTATTTTGCGTCGCACCCAAAATGTAGAGCCTGAGCGCTCCCATATTTTGCAGCTGGCGGACCTAATCCTAGACGAGGATGCCTACGAGGTACGCCGTGCTGGCCAGGAAATCGAGCTGTCCCCCACCGAGTTCAAACTACTGCGTTACCTGATGGTTAACTCTGGTCGCGTGGTCTCTAAGAGCCAGATCCTTGACCACGTATGGGAGTATGACTGGAATGGTGACGCCGCTATTGTTGAGTCGTATATTTCCTATCTACGCCGCAAGATTGACCAGCTCAAGGGTCCTGACGGCGGCAAGGTAACTCCACTAATCCAGACCCGACGCGGGGTGGGCTACATGATGCGTGAACCCAAGGACTCCTAATGCGTGATGGGCAACCGCTTCCCTCGGTCCCACCAGTCAAACTAAATGCGGCCGAGCCCACCCAACCGCCACCTAAACGTAGTTTGTTCCAAAGGTTTTGGAGCAAACTACCGCTAACTAATCAGCTGGCAATAATAACCACCTTGCTACTGATGCTATCGGTGGCGGTGACCTCGATATCCACCTCGCTACTACTGGAAAACACCCTTCAAGAACAAGTAGATTCGCAACTGGTAGATACCGGCGCCACCCGTACAGTTGGCAATCAAGCCCTGACCCTAATTAAAAATGGTCAAACCAACCCCATTCCCTCCACTTACTACATTTACGGCAAATGGTTTGACGGCACTTCTGGTCAGCTGATTTCCAGCTCTACCGCCGAGCATTACGGCATCCCAAACATTAAAGGCATAGATTTTTCCCGCAAAGCTGTAGCCTCCTATAAACCCAATCCCTTCACCATTGAATCGAATATCGACGGCGCCAAGTGGCGTGCCATCATCCTGCCAATTTCTTCCGGTGACGGTAAGGAATACATCGGTGGGGTGCTAATTGCGCTGCCCCTGAAAGATACCGCCGACGCCGTCGACCACACCCGCCTGCTGCTGGGCCTAACCGGCGTGGCCATGCTGTGCTTGACGGCCACAGTAGCCACCTTGTTTGTGGGCCACGCACTAGGGCCGCTGCGTGAAATTGAGTCGGTAGCAGGCAAAATCGCCAAAGGTGAGCTATCTGCCCGCATTAATGTCACCCAGTCAAGCAACACAGAGATTGGCTCCCTGCAGCGTTCACTTAACTCCATGCTCACCCAAAACGAGCATGCTTTTGAGGCGCGCACCCACTCCCAAGAGCGGATGCAGCGTTTCATCTCTGACGCCTCCCATGAGCTGCGCACCCCGCTGGCTACTGTGCGAGGCTGGGGCGAGCTGTACCAAATGGGTGGGGTACCCCCGGAGCAAACTGATGAAGTTATGGGGCGCATTGAGTCTGAAGCTAAGCGTATGGCGCGCCTGGTTGAGGATCTGTTGCAGCTGGCGCGTATGGATGAGGGCCGGCCCCTGGAGGTAACCCACTTCAATGTTTCGCAGCTGGCGCGTGAGGCTATCTCTGATCTGATTGTGCTGGCCCCTGACCGCGACACTCAGGTGCTCACGCTGGAGGGTGAAGAGCTGGAAGAAGAGCTCTTTATCGACGGCGACCGTGAGCGTCTAAGCCAGGTGCTGACCAACCTGCTTTCTAATGTTTTGGCTTACTCGCCTGACGGCTCCCCGGTGGAGATCGCGGTGGGCACTAACGGCACCCACACCATTATTGAGGTGCGCGACCATGGCCCGGGTATTGACCCAGCTGACGCCAAGAAGGTGTTTGACCGTTTCTACCGCACCGAGTCCTCGCGTAACCGCAATACTGGCGGTTCTGGCTTGGGTCTGGCGATCGTAGCTACCATCATTAAGATGCACCGAGGCAAGGTCTCTATGCTAAACACCCCTGGTGGCGGCGCTACTGTGCGTATTATTCTGCCTAACGAATATGCGGTGGTAGAGTAACACTTACAGTATGTTTTTAGAGTTATTTCATAGAAATTTGCAGCCAGGAACGGTAGCCTAGCTGATTGTTTTTCAATATGCCTGCTTGTTGGCCGGCATCACCTTACCGAGCTGGGAGGATTGTCCTATGGGCGTCGCAGACGTACCGCAGTGGCTACTTCCTGCCTATGTGCAATCTATGAGCCATGCTGGGGCTACCGCCTCGCGTGAGCAGCTTCGCGACATGGGCACCAATCTGATCACGCTGTGGTCCACTCCGGATCGCGCATTCCACAACTTACGCCACTTAATTGATCTGCTTACACGTGTAGATGAGCTAAGCGAGGAGACCCGTAACCCGGATCTGGTTCGCCTAGCCGCCTGGTATCACGGCGCTATTTTTAGTGTTTCTGCTGATCAGGCCATGCACCGTAACGGTGGCGAGGATGAGGCTGCATCTGCTGCTTTGGCTTATGAGGAGCTGACGGCGGCGGGCGTGTCGGAGAAGAACGCTAACCGCGTCTCTGAGCTGATTATGAATCTACGCCGCCATGACCTGCCTACTTCCGACATTGATGCGGCGGCTTTGTCTGATGCGGACTTGGGTTGTTTGGCTATTGAACCCCAGCGTTATCGCGAATATTCACGCCTTATCTATTCTGAATACGCGCATTTGCCGCTGCTGACTTATTTGCGCACCCGCACCACGATTGTGCGTAAGCTACTAGCACGTGATCGCCTGTTTGCCTCTCCCCTGGGTCAGCATTGGGAGCTGCCGGCTCGTGAAAATCTTGAGGCTGAGCTGCGTCGGTTAAGCAGCAAGCTGTCTATTTTGGAGGCTGACAACGACGCCGTCGTCGACTTTGACCGTTTTGTTACCCCCGCAAGTGCCCCCTCCCCTGAATCTGTGGCGTTAAGCGCGGCTAGTGCAGCCAGTGTGGCAGGTACGGCGCCGGTTGCCGGGTCTTTAGCGACGACGTCGTCTACTCCCGCCACCGCCCCGGCTACGGGCGGCTCAGCTACCGTGGCTGAGGCCGAGCTGGAGTCTGAGCCCTATGTGCCGCCGGTTTCCAATAAACCCAAGCCGGTGGTACCTGCGGAGGTTAAGTCAGCTACGACGCACCCTGGTGAGCGCCACAGTGAGGCCACCACTATGGAGTCTTGTATCGCCGATATTGACCACCTGCTTAAATCCAAGAAGAAACCGCTGCAGACAACTAGTCGTCAAGAGGCTGCTGAGGTAGCCCGTCAAACCATGCAGGAAGTAGTTGAGCGCCGCGCTAAGTTGGCTGCTCAGGCCCGCGCCCAGCGTACTGGCGAGATTCCGGTGGTAACTGACATTAGTCCAGACGGGGAGTTTTAACAGGCAGTTGCTCGCCCAGCGAGAGTGCTAGGCGCCGCTTGCGCTTTAGCCAACTGAGCCGGCTGTTAGCTAACTGAGCCAGCTGAGCGCCGTGTCACCGGTTTTGTGCACAGGTGGATAAATTTTTGTGCCCCCGGCACTTAACCACAGCCTGCAAACAAGCCAGTGGCGCCTAGATCTAACTTTGAGGTAGCAGCATAGCGCTGCTACCTCAACATAGTTAGGAGCCCATCATGATCATTAGCGCCAACATTGACGAGTTGGAGTCAAACTCGGCTCGCGCCAGCCGCCTATGCGGCTCTATCCGTGCCGATGCCCAAGCCCTAGACAGTGCCCTTAAGGCCTTGCAAGCCAGCTGGAAGGGGCAGGCCGCCACCCAGGCGGCGGCCTGTGAACACGAGTGGGCTCAGGCCCAAAACCAGGTCAACACCTGCCTAGAGCACATCAGCTTGGCTTTGGGTAACGCGGCCACCACCTACTCCAGCACTGAGGCGCAGGTGCGCAGCCAGTTCGTGATGCGTTAGTAGTGTGAAACTACGGTGGTGCCCTCCGGGGCCCAGTCGTAGATCCACTTGGCGTCTTCCACCTTCATGTTTACGCAACCGTGGGAGCCGTTGTAACCGGCGTCGTAACCAAAGCGGTCGCGCCAGTAGGCACCGTGTAGGGCGTAACCACCCTCAAAGTAGGTAACCCAGGGTACATCCGGGGTTTCATACTTAGAGCCGTCTGAGTTGGCGCCTTCCATGGTCTGGTACTCATATTTGAGGTGGACCTTGAAGGTACCTTCAACTGTGGGAGTGTCAGGGGCGCCGGAAACCATACCTACTGGCCCCCACACGATTTTGGTGCCCACATAGGCGGTAACGGTGTGGTTGGTTAGATCAACATCAACCCATTTTTCGTTACTGGCGGGCTGGTAGGCGGTTACTTCCTTGCCTTCAGGCTGGTGGCGGTCTTGCCATACGTAGCCTTCGGCGTAGTCAAAGGAGCCAGAGTAGTCTTCACCGGCATTTAGCGCGGTGATCATTTCGCTGGTTACCTGGCCAATGTTGGAGGCCGTGTAGGCCACGTCCCCTACGCTTGTTACGGCCACCTGGTTGCCTTTAGCATCCACGGTGCGCAGGCTGGGGGCAGCCGCCTTGGTTTCGGTGCCTTTGGCTACCTTAGTTACCCAGGCTTTGATCTTGTCCTGGTCATACACCACGCTTACACCTGAACTGGTGCGTTTGAAGCTGAGCCAGCTGGCTTTATCGGCGTTGGTGGCGCTAAAGCTGTCAATGCCGTCAGTCAAAGTGACGGTGGGGGTAAGTAGGTTAGCGGCGCCGGCGGCGGCAGCCGTGGCCTCGGCAGTGGAAATGTCGGGCTTGTGGGTGGTTACCGGGGCGGTGATGGAGACAGTCTTACCTAGCGCAACTTTTTCGTTCACCAGTTTGGCTAGGGCGGCAGAGTCTACGCGCTCGCCGGTTTGGGCGGCGGTGGCGCTTAGGCTTTCACCGTCACCAGCTAGCACCACCTGGGCGTCTTTAGCCGGGTTTTTAAGCTGAGCATTTAGCTTGGCGGCTACCTCGGTTACTGCCGAGGTTTTCAGCGAGAATTTGGCCTGTAGTGAGTGCTCATCAAATAGTGCGCTGTAACGCTTGGTCATATCGTGGCTAGGAGCCATAGCCTGCTTTACCAGTTCTTTAGTGTTGAGGCTTAGACCTAGCTGACTGGCGGTGTAGGTAGAGGTTTTACCGTCGGTGGTGATAACAAATTTAGTTTCAGCCGCTGCGCGTTCCAGCTTAGCTGTTAGGGCTTTGGCATTAAGCCCACTAATATCCACGCCTGAGACAGTGGTAGAGGGCACCACTCGTGAGGCGTAGGAGTTAGCGTAGGCAACCGCTCCAGCACTAGTACCAACTAGCGACGTAACCGATAGCAGGGCTACTACAACCCTGCGCTTACACTTCAACTTCAACACACCCCTATGCTAGCCAGTGTCAGCCGACGGCAGGCCGTCCAAACATGACGGTTACCTAACACTTTGTTAGAACTTGGTTTTATAAGCGCAAACCAAGTCAGTTAAGGTCATAAACCATAGCTATAAAAAGGCCTGGGCCTCGTGCATTTCACGAGGCCCAGGCGGCTATAGCTAATGCTTAGCGGCTCAGTACATGCCACCCATGTCGTCGGCGCCGGGAGCAGCCGGAGCCGGGGGCTCGGGCTTGTCCGCCACAACAGCTTCGGTGGTCAGGAACAGACCAGCGATGGAGGCAGCGTTCTGCAGAGCAGAGCGGGTCACCTTAACCGGGTCGGCGATGCCGGCAGCCAGCAGGTTGACGTACTCGCCGGTAGCAGCGTTTAGGCCTTCGCCGGTGGACAGGTTGCGTACGCGCTCAACCACGACGCCGCCCTCTAGACCAGCGTTAACGGCGATCTGCTTGAGGGGAGCCTCAACAGCAACCTTAACGATGTTGGCACCGGTAGCCTCGTCACCCTCTAGCTCGAGGGAGTCGAGTACCTCAGCGGCCTGGATCAGGGCCACGCCACCACCGGCGACGATACCCTCTTCCACGGCAGCCTTAGCGTTACGCACGGCGTCCTCGATGCGGTGCTTGCGCTCCTTGAGCTCCACCTCGGTGGCGGCACCGGACTTGAGGACGGCCACGCCACCGGCCAGCTTGGCCAGGCGCTCGGAGAGCTTCTCGCGGTCGTACTCGGAGTCGGAGTTCTCGATCTCGTTGCGGATCTGGGAGACGCGGGCTTCGATAGCTTCCTTGTCGCCAGCGCCCTCAATCAGGGTGGTCTCGTCCTTGGTGACAACCACCTTGCGGGCGGACCCCAGGTCTTCCAGGGTGGTGTTCTCAAGCTTGAGGCCAACGGTCTCGCTGATCACGGTACCACCGGTGAGGATAGCCATGTCCTGCAGCATGGCCTTGCGACGGTCACCGAAGCCGGGGGCCTTGACGGCCACGGACTTGAAGGTGCCGCGTAGGCGGTTGACTACCAGGGTGGCCAGGGCTTCAGCCTCGACGTCCTCGGCGATGATGGTCAGGGGCTTGCCGCTCTGCATGACCTTCTCTAGCAGCGGTAGCAGGTCCTTGACGTTGGAAATCTTGGACTCAACCAGCAGGACGTAGCTGTCTTCCAGCACGGCTTCCTGGCGGTCGGCGTCGGTGACGAAGTAGGGGGAAATGTAGCCCTTGTCGAAGCGCATACCCTCGGTAACCTCGAGGGACAGGCCGAAGGTGTTGGACTCCTCGACGGTGATAACACCCTCGTGGCCAACCTTCTCCATAGCCTCAGCGATCAGGCTACCAATCTGCTTGTCGGCAGCAGAGATGGAGGCGGTGTTGGCGATCTGCTCGGTGGTCTCAACCTCGGTGGCGTCGCTGAGCAGGCGCTCAACAACAGCCTCAACGGCCTTGTCGATACCGCGACGCAGAGCAATGGGGTTGGCGCCAGCCACTACGTTGCGCAGACCCTCGTGAACCAGGGCCTGAGCCAGAACGGTAGCGGTGGTGGTACCGTCACCGGCGACGTCGTCAGTCTTCTTAGCAACTTCCTTGACCAGCTCAGCACCGATCTTCTCGAAAGGCTCTTCGAGCTCGATCTCCTTGGCGATGGTGACGCCGTCGTTGGTGATGGTGGGGGCGCCCCACTTCTTGTCTAGGACGACATTGCGGCCCTTGGGACCTAGGGTGACCTTAACGGTGTCCGCTAGGGTGTTTAGGCCGCGCTCCATGCCACGACGGGCCTCTTCATCGAAAGCGATGATCTTGGACATTTATTTCTCCAAAGTTGGATGCCGGGTGGTGCCCGCGACGGACGAGTATGGCCACGCTGTTCATGTCTCAGCGCAACCAGACCCTCACCTTCCGGCTGGTCTTATCACTCTCACGTTTGGAGTGCTAACTAATATGTTGGCACTCTCGCCCTGCGAGTGCAAGGCGCTAGGCCGTTAGCAAACACACCCACCTTCCAGCCAGGACGGGTGAGGCTAGGGCCTAGCGGCCACCAATGATGCCTTTAGCTGCGCAAAACCACCACAATGGGGTTGGAACTGGCCTGCTCAGCAGACAGTTCCACATTGGAGATACCCAGTTCTTTAGCCACTGCCTTAGCAACAGCTTCCCGATCTTCACTGGCGTAGTAAACCGTGGATTCAGTGGGGGTCTCTTGGGAGTAAACCCCGGGCGAGACGGTTACAGAGGTAAACCCAGCCCCTTCCAGGCTAGAACCGGCTCGGCCAGCCAGCCCGGCAGTGTCGGTGCCGTTATGCACAGTAATGCCCACGGTGTAGTCGATCGACTGGGTGGGGGTGGGAGTGGGGGTAGGAGCAGGTGCTTGGGTGGTTATCACTGTGGCATTGGGTTTATTGGGTTTAGCCTCAGTTGAGGCCGACGTCGTCGCCTTGGCTTTAGCCGTTGTTTTATTGCTGGCCATCTTGGTGGCAATTGAGGTGGCCACACTGGAGTTGGTGCCACCAGCTACTTTAAATAGGGCCAGGGCCCCCCAGGCTAGGGCGGGCACAATCACCACAATAAGTAGCAGGGGTAGCCAGTTGCGCCAGGCTGGTAGGGGGCGGCGATGCACTCCTGCGGGCAGGACGCTGTCATTGGGCTCGTCGAATTCGTCGGCTGGGTACTCGTATTCCACGCTAACAGGCTACCGGGTTAAGGCCCCTTTTGAGCACAGCACACATCGGAGCCGGTTAGGCTTATGGCATGAATGCTAAGCCGCTGAGCCAGCTTGTTGACCCTTCTTGGCTGCCCGCCCTGGAACCGGTGGAGCCCATAATTCACGAAATCGGCCAGCGTCTGCGCGCCGAAGTGTCTGCTGGGCGCGGCTATCTGCCGGCGGGAACTAATGTGCTGCGGGCTTTTAGCCAGCCTTTGCCTGAGGTGAAAGTGCTGATTGTGGGCCAGGACCCCTATCCGACGCCGGGGCACGCGGTGGGCTTGAGCTTTTCGGTAGCACCGGGGGTTAAGCCACCCAAGTCGCTGCAAAACATTTTTAAGGAGCTGCACGCCGATCTGGGGGTGCCGATTCCTACTAGTGGGGATTTGACACCGTGGAGTCAGCGCGGGGTGCTACTACTAAACCGTGTGCTCACGGTTAGCCCTGGTCAGGCAGCTTCGCACCAAGGTTGGGGTTGGGAGAAGGTTACCGAGGCGGCCATTAAAGCCCTGGTGGCGCGCGATAGCGCACTAGTGGCAATTTTGTGGGGCCGCCAGGCCCAGTCGCTGACTCCTATGCTGGGCAACACCCCGATTATTGCTAGCGCCCACCCCTCACCGCTGAGTGCTTCACGCGGATTTTTTGGTTCTAAGCCCTTTTCAAGGGCTAACGCCTTGCTGGAACAGCAAGGCGTTAGCCCGGTTGATTGGTCTTTGGATTAATTAGAAGGTCAACATCACCTTGGTGGCGCGGCGCTGGTCCATGGCGGCATAGCCTTCGGCGGCCTGCTCAATGGGTAGCACCAGGTCGAACACCTTGCCGGGGTGGATTTTGCGCTCAAAGATCAGCTTGATCAGCTGCGGCAGGTAGCGGCGCACGGGTGCAGGGCCACCAAATAGGTGTACTTCCTTGCCAAATAGCTGATCTACGCTGATGGTGCCGCCGTGGGGTACGCCCACAAAGCCCACATAGCCGCCGTAGCGGGTAGAGGCTAGGGCCTGTTGCATGGCTTGCTCGGTGCCTACAGCTTCAGCAGTGCCGTGGGCCCCATACCCTCCGGTTAACTCTTTAACCTTGGCGGCACCTGCTTCTCCGCGTTCAGCGACGACGTCGGTAGCCCCAAATTCGCGAGCCAGTTTGGTGCGCGCTTCGTGGCGAGACATGGCAATTACGCGCTTCGCACCCAGCTGGCTGGCACCAATAACGGCCCCTAGCCCGACGGCGCCGTCGCCAACAACCGCAATAGTCTTGCCCGCAGCTGCACCTGCCGCATCAGCCGCAAACCAGCCGGTACCTAACACATCAGAGGCCGCCAGCAGGTCAGGGATGAGTTCCGGTTCAGGCTTGGAGGGGGTGGCCACTAGCGTGCCGTCAGCGAAGGGCACCCGCAGGTATTCCGCTTGAGCCCCGCGCACATAGGCCTCACCAGCCTCGATGGCGCGCTGGCAGCGTGAGGGGTAGCCGGCCTGGCAGATTTCACACTCGCCACAGGAGGCGCAGAAGGAGCCCACCACAAAGTCGCCAGGCTTAATGCTGGTAACCTCGGCGCCCACCTCAACCACTTCACCCACATATTCGTGGCCCATAGCCTCATGGTCTACCGGGCGAATACCACGATAAGGCCACAGATCTGAGCCGCAAATGCAGGTGGCAGCTAGTTTGATGATGGCGTCAGTGGGCTTTTGGATAACTGGCAGGGGGCGCTGTTCGACCACTACCTCACCAGGGGCGTTCATGATGACTACGCGCATAAAGCATCCTTAAATCAAAGAATTTTGACTTGTTAACAGGATACTTAAGGGCGCGTTTAAAAGGCGCTGGGGTTTCTCAGGTGGCGATAGTTTAGGGGCCAGATCGGGGGCGTCAGCTCGTGTCAACGCACCATACACAGCCACATAGGGCCATATACGACCAAAAATGTAGCTTTGCAGCCAATATTGGAGCCGCTTATCGGACTCGAACCGATGACCTGCTGTTTACAAGACAGCTGCTCTACCAACTGAGCTAAAGCGGCGTTACCGCCTAAGTCTGGCAAATTTTGCTAGCTATACGCAAGCGCGCCGACGTAGGCCACATTTTACCCAGCATGGTGACATAAGCATCACAAAATAGACGTATGAAATTATCGAAACTGCCCATATCGGTAGTTTTAGTGAAGTTCATGACCAAACGCAGGGCTAGCTATTTCTACTTCTATGATTTTAGACAGCGTCTAACTTTCGTAATGACTATGCTATAGGCGTGCCCAAACAGCCTAAAACCAGCTCAAATTTACGCGACGCCATTTTGGTTTCTGCCACGCAGCTACTCGACGAGTTCGGCCCTGCCGGCTTAAGTATGCGCGAGGTAGCCCGCCGCGCTGGCTGCACTCACCAGGCGCCCTATCACTACTTCACTAATCGTGAAGCCATCATTACCGCTTTAGTGACAGGCGGATTCACGTCTTTGTCTGAGGTTTTGGCTAGCGCTCGCGATGAAGGTGACGCGGTTGCCATCGGTTATGCCTACGTGCGCTTTGCTTTAGAAAACCCTGGCGTTTTCCGCATCATGTTCCGCTCTGACATGTACACGCCAGAAAGCGACGTTAACTTTGTTTCCGCCGTAGCTAGCTCACGCAAACAGCTAAGCGCGCTATGCGAAAACATTTACCCCCAGGCCAGTGAAGAACAGCAAATGGCCCTGTGGGCCTATGTGCATGGCCTAGCCACCCTGCTCCTGGATGGACCACCTAGCTTGCAGTTCGCTAACAACAGCCAGCGCCTAACCTACGCCAAGCGCGTACTGGAACAGGGCCTGCGCTAAAACGCCTTAGCACACAGCCCTGCAACATCTCTAAAACGCTTACAAAGCCAGCGTGGCCGGCCGTCAATGACGGCCGGCCACTACTTTTAGCAGCTACAGCTTCTGGCGCTACAGCGCTTTTAAAACTCAGCTAACCAAGCTCAGTGGCGCAGCTCGCGGTAGGCCTTGATCAGGGCCTGGGTGGAGGCGTCCTGGGCGGCTAGAGCTTCGGCGTCGCCGGAGACAGCCGGGGCAATCTGCAGAGCCAGCTTCTTACCTAGCTCCACACCCCACTGGTCGAAGGAGTCGATACCCCAAACGATGCCCTGCACGAAAGTGATGTGCTCGTAGAGGGCGATCAGCTGACCAACCACTGCCGGGCTCAGCTCGGGGCCCAGGATGGAGGTGGTGGGACGGTTACCGGGGAAGATGCGGGCGGGCACGATCTCCTCGGGGGTGCCCTCGGCGCGCACCTCAGCCTCGGTCTTACCGAAGGCCAGAGCGGCAGTCTGAGCCAGGAAGTTAGACAAGAACAGCTCGTGCACGTCCTGCTCGCCGTCGCGCACCGGGTGAGCCGGGTTAGCCATGGCGATGAAGTCAGCCGGGATCAGCTGGGTGCCCTGGTGGATCAGCTGGTAGAAGGCGTGCTGACCATTGGTGCCCGGCTCGCCCCAGAAGATCTCGCCAGTGGCGGAGGTGACCGGGGTACCATCCCAACGCACGCGCTTACCGTTGGACTCCATGGTTAGCTGCTGTAGGTAGGCAGCGAAGCGGTGTAGGTGCTGGTCGTAAGGCAGCACCGCGTGGGAGGCGGCACCGAAGAAGTTCACGTACCAGATGTTGAGCAGACCCATTAGCAGCGGCACGTTCTTGGCCGGCTCGGTGTTGCGGAAGTGCTCGTCGACGGCGCGGAAACCGGCTAGGAAGTGGTTAAAGTTATCCGGGCCCACGGCCACGGCCAGAACGGTACCCACGGCGGAGTCCACGGAGTAGCGGCCACCAACCCAGTTCCAGAAACCGAAAGCGTTCTTGGGGTCAATACCGAACTCGGCTACCTTGTCCAGAGCGGTAGAGACGGCCACGAAGTGCTTAGCGATAGCACCCTCGGTGGAGATGCCCTTGGCCTCTAGGGAGGATAGGAACCAGTCGCGGGCCATGCGGGCGTTGGTCAGGGTCTCCAAGGTGGTGAAGGTCTTGGAGGCAATGATGAACAGGGTGGTTTCGGGGTCTAGATCTGCGACAGTCTCGGCGCAGTCAGTGGGGTCAATGTTGGAGATGAAGCGGCACTCCAGGCCGGGCTGACGGTAGGGAGCCAGAGCTTCGTAAACCATGACCGGGCCCAGATCAGAGCCACCAATACCAATGTTCACTACGGTGGAGATGGGCTTGCCGGTGACGCCGCGCCAAACGCCAGAGCGCACCTCTTCAGCGAAGGCGTAAACCTTGGCTAGGGTGGCGTGTACGTCGGCTACCACGTTCTGACCGTCGACCTCTAGGGTGTCGCCCTCGGCGCGACGCAGGGCGGTGTGCAGCACGGCGCGGTCTTCAGTGATGTTGATGTGCTCGCCGTTGAACATGGCTTCGCGGCGCTCGGCCAGGTCCACCTGCTCAGCTAGCTCTAGCAGAGCCGCGAGAACGTCGTCGTTAATAAGGTTCTTAGACAGGTCCACGTGCAGGTCGGCTAGCTGGTAGCTGTAACGCTCAGCTCGGGCCGGGTCCTGGGCGAACCACTCACGTAGGTTAGGAGCTAGCTCCTGGTGTAGCTGCTCTAGCTTGCCCCATGCCGGGGTCTGGGTTGCATCAACAGGTTTACGCATAGTTCTCACTCTACCTGCCTAAGACACCACTAAAAAGGTACCGCCGCCCTTAAATATAAGGACGACGGTCAGGTGTTGGTTTAGCTTTGGAGCTGTGGGTAGCAGTTACTTAGTGCGACGACGGCCAGGTAGATCGCCTGGGCACGTGATCAGCTGCCACCCTAGTGAGCTGCCGCTTAGTTGGTGGGGGCCGGGGTGATTGTGGCTCCGGGCAGCAACAGCTTTTGCAGCGACCCCTGCTCTTGCAGCTGGGCCAGGTTTGCGTTAACCCCATTGATAAAGATGGTGGGGGTGCCGGCCAGGTTCTGGTTGGTGAAGCTGGTGGTGCCTAGCTTGGTCCAGTTTTCATAGGCATTGGTCTGGGCCGAGTTAGTGGCGTCAGTGATGGTGTCTGCCTTTAGACCCACGGCGTTAGCGGCGCTGACGATGGCGTCAATGCCGGGGTACTGCTGGGCGCCGCTCTTAATGGCGCTTTCTAGCTGCGCAAAGATAGCGGTGTGCATGGCCCAAGCCTTGGCGGGCTCGCGGTCTAGCACCGTGCCCATGAAGGAGTCGGCCAGGTCAGACCAGGCGGAGCCCAGGATCTTGCAGGGGCGCAGCACTACCGTGGCCTTGCCGGTGTCAATAATGCCCTTAAGTTCAGCGGCGTGCACAGATTCAAACTCGGCACAGTGCGAGCAGGCGTAGTCGAAGACAACCTCGATTACGTTCTTGGTGCCGGTGTTCATTGTGCCCGGCACCGGACCCTTACCGAAGGGCAGTGAGCCGTCAACTAGTACGAGTTTAGGCACGCCTTTACGGTTGGCTAGCTTGCTCTTGAGGCTGGTCTCGTCGAGCTTGGTGTAGTCGACGTCGCCAGCGCTTGCGGCCTTGCCCTTAGCGCCACCACTTCCCTCATGCGAGCGCCCGTAGAACACCAGACCCGCTGTCCCGCCTAGGATCGCTACGCCACCGACCCCCAAAACGGTGCGGCGGGCAATTTTGCCACGACGCTCTTTGCGTTCTTGCTCTGCGCGTAGCTGCTTGGCGCGCTCACGTGCGGCGCGAGCACTACTGGAAGACACCACTGGGGAACTCCTCATGTATCTGGAGCCGACGCTGACGCGCCACCTCACGGTAGTTTAAAAATTAACTTCTCGGGCTAGCTTACGCGCCCGAAGCTAATGGTTTCCTGTGAAAATAGCAGTCCAGCGATACCACTTCAGTGATTACAGACACATAACAACTGCAATTCTGAACAAACTCTACCCAGCAGCTATTACATATGACACACTTGGTCATGGTTGGGGGATGAACCTCAACCGCAAGAAAACGAGATTTGTGTCAGTGCGGACACGCATGGACACCTTTCACAACGGATCGTCCGGCACGTACCTGCCGGTGAAGGGAAGCAAGTCATGGCATCAGTAACTTTTGACCATGCAACCAGGATCTACCCTGGTAACGACCGCCCCTCTGTCGACGCCCTCAACTTGGAGATCGCTGACGGCGAATTCCTGGTACTTGTGGGTCCGTCTGGCTGCGGTAAGTCCACTTCTTTGCGCATGCTCGCAGGTCTAGAGGATGTGAACTCTGGCCGCATCCTAATCGGCGACCGCGACGTCACCGACGTCCAGCCCAAGGACCGCGACATCGCTATGGTGTTCCAGAACTACGCGCTCTACCCCCACATGTCGGTGCACGACAACATGGGTTTTGCGCTTAAGATCGCAGGTACCCCGAAGGAAGAGATTGACCGCCGCGTTAAAGAGGCAGCCAAGATCCTGGGTCTAACCGAATACTTGGAGCGCAAGCCCAAGGCTCTATCCGGTGGTCAGCGTCAGCGTGTAGCCATGGGCCGCGCCATTGTGCGTAAGCCCAAGGTATTCCTCATGGATGAACCGCTGTCGAACCTGGACGCGAAGCTACGCGTACAGACCCGCACCCAGATTGCCTCGCTGCAGCGTGAGCTGGGTGTAACCACGGTCTACGTAACCCACGACCAGACTGAAGCTCTAACCATGGGTGACCGTATCGCCGTACTTAAGGATGGCCTGCTCCAGCAGGTAGGCTCTCCGCGCGAAATGTACGACAAGCCCGCCAACGAGTTCGTGGCCGGATTCATTGGCTCCCCCGCCATGAACCTGGGTACTTTCGACCTCGACGGCGACGTCGCCAAGCTGGGTAGCGCCAAGATTCGTCTACCGCGCGTCACCCTTGAGGCTCTAGCTGCCGAAGACGCCAAGACCCTGACCATCGGCTTCCGTCCCGAAGCCCTCGACGTGGTCAGCGAAGGCGACGCAGACTCCATCCCGGTACGTATCTCCTTCGTGGAGGAACTGGGCAGTGACGCTTACGTCTACGGCGAGCTGGTGGGTGCTGAAAAGTCCGCCCACAAGCTCGGCAGTGGCGAGGACTCCAGCCAGATGATCGTTCGCGTACCTCCGCGCACCGCCCCCGCCAACGGCGAGGTCATCCACGTGCGCATCCGCCCCGGCCAGGAGCACCTGTTCTCCTCCGCCACGGGTAACCGTCTGCCGGCCTGAGTGCCTAGCGGATTTGGCAACTACGCGGCGCTACCATTAGCGCGGCGGCAGACGCCAAATACCTAACACACCTAAGCGGGGTGGCTGCCACTCGGTAGCTACCCCGCTTTATTCATCTGTGGAAGGGTGATCATGGCTCAGGCCATTAACATCAAATCTATGAGCGTGGATCCCGCGCTCCTCGACCTACCTTGGAATATCCCGCTAGAGCAGTGGCCACCAGAGGTTCTGGCTGCTCTTCCGCGTGGTATTTCCCGCCATATCGTGCGTTTTGTAAACCTTAACTCCAATGTGATTGCAGTTAAGGAAATTAGCTCCTTTGTAGCCGACCGCGAATACGAAATGCTGCGTGACCTGCTGCGTTTAGGGGCACCCTGTGTGCGTCCAATCGCAGTTATTACCGGACGCGTTGACGCCAATGGCGAAGAGCTCAACTCGGTACTGATCACCGAGCACCTGTCTTACTCGCTGCCTTACCGCGCCCTATTTAGCCAGTACATGCGCCCTGAAACCGCCACGCGCCTAATTGACGCACTCGCGGTGCTGCTAGTGCGCCTGCATCTGCTGGGTTTCTTCTGGGGAGACGTGTCCCTATCCAACACGCTCTTTAGGCGCGACGCCGGGGCTTTCGCAGCCTACCTAGTTGACGCCGAAACCGGTGAACTCCACCCTGAGGGCCTCACCTCTGGTAAGCGTATGTATGACATTGAGTTGGCCCGCACCAACATCATTGGTGAACTGATGGACTTGCAGGCTGGTGGTCTACTTGAGGAAGACGTTGACACTATCGACGTCGGTGACCGTATTGTCACGCGCTACCTGGAGCTGTGGGACGTACTCACCGGTGCAGAGTCTTTCTCCATGTCTGAGCGTTGGCGTGTAGCTAACCGTATTGAGCGTCTAAACTCTCTGGGTTTCGACGTCGGCGAACTATCAATGACCACGGACCTGGACGGCACCCACCTGTCTATCCAGCCCAAGGTGGTTGACGCCGGACACTACCACCGCCAGATCATGCGCCTAACCGGCCTGGACGTACAAGAGGGCCAGGGCCGACGGATGCTTAACGATCTGGAAGCCTACCGCAGCCTGTGGAACCGCAAAAACGAGCCGCTGGAAATCGCTGCCCACGCCTGGTTGGCAGACGTTTTCGAGCCCACTATTGCGGCTGTGCCCGTAGAGATGCGCCGCAAGCTGGAGCCTGCGGAAATCTTCCACGAGGTGCTTGAGCACCGCTGGTATATGTCTGAGGCCGCCGGTTATGACGTTTCTATGCAGGACGCCGTAGCTGACTATGTGGCCAATGTGTTGGCTAACCGCCCCGACGAACATGCCGTGATCAGCGGTAATGAGCAGCTGCGTCCCAGTGTTCTAGATGACATCGACTACGCCACGGGCACCAGCGATGAAGACGACGCCGAATTCGCCGCCCGCGACCAGGAAGCGGTGGAGGAGTACAGCGTCAACCCGATGGGCTTTACCGCCAACTTGAAGTTCAAGGGCGAGTAGCCGCCTGGCGGCGCCAAACCTGGCGCCACCGCCACGGGCGCTGCCACGGGCGCTGCCCCCACCACGGGCACCGCTCACGCTGGGCATAACCAAATTGCCTGGCACAACCAATACAAGGCCGGCTAGTGGAAAACCACTAGCCGGCCAAAGTTTATAAATCGCGCCCAGTATTAGCGCATCTCAGGGCGCTTTTCAGGCCACTCGCGCAGTGCCAGCGCGCAGCAGCTAGGGCCACTACCGCGCGCAGCGCCGCTCAGCGCATATTAGCGCTCAGCAGGTTTTACTGTGCGGCAGCGGCGCGGCGGGCTTCACGCTCGGCCACAACCGCGCGGCGGCGCAGCTCACGCGCACGGGTCCAAGACGCCAAGGCAAACTCTGCCGCGCTATCTACCACTAGGCCCGCGCCCATAACTAGCAGGGTGCCGCTCAGGCCCCCACCTTTACGTAGGCGGCGGGTTAGGGCCGTGCCCACTAGCGCCCCACCGGCACCTGCCTCTAGCAGGTGGGCAGCCCTAAACAGCCAGGGCTGGTCGGTGACGGTACGGGTGTAGCCCTGCCAGAAGCTGGGGCCGGACACGGCCGAGTCGTCTAGCATCATGGAAACACTGCGGCCCACCGCGTTGCTCAAGCCGCGCGGTTCATGCACTACTACATCCTCCACAGCGCTGGTGGCGATTTCGCCACGCAGCCAGGGACCTAGCCACTGCGGCAGTCCCAGGGCCTCTAGCACCGGGCCGGCGCCGTCGACACCATTACCGCTGTCTGCAGCCAGAGCCTTATCCAAAGCCTCAACGTCAGCATTCGGGGTAACTAGGCTGAGCTCAGCAGCGTGAGTGGGAGCAGCCAGGGCGGCAGTTAATTCATCCTTGCGGTCCTTGGAGATGCGCCCCTTGGGCCACACCATCCATTCACGACGGCGCAAGACAGTGACTACCTCAGAGTCGTCGTCTAGATCCCCGCTGGTGATCGCCGCTAGGCTCAGCTCCCCCTTGTAGGAGCGCAGCACTAGGCTCGGTAGCTGCTCTTCGTCCCAACCTAGGTCACCGATTTCAAGCCCATCACCGGCGTAAAGCACCAGGCGGCGGTCAATTTCGGGCAGGTTCACTACCGCCAGGGTGCGCTCTAGCAGGGTGGATTGTAGCGGTACGGTGTAGGGGCTCATCGGGGTGAGCACTGCTACGCGCAGGGCAGCGTAGTCGGGTTCGTAGTCCTCGTCGGAACCGGCTGAGGCGTCGTAGCGGGCCGGGCCGATTAGCACATCGGCTTCTAGCTCTGTGGCTAGCTTGTAGACCAGGTCGGATAGGTCTAGGCCGGGGGCTAGCTCGCCATTTTTGACGGTAGCCACCTGGTTTTGGTCGCTAACTAGTACGCTGATCGAGCGGTGCTGGGGCAGCACCGGCTCACCGAGTAGCGCCAGCACACCTAAGTTGGCTAGCGCCTTATCGATGGTCTGATCGTCTGCCTTAACCGAGCTTATAAAGCCGCTTCGACGGATGAAGTTAGGGGCGTTATCAGCCATGATGCCTCCCATTGTCGACATTTAGGTTCTTATTGTCTCAAGTTTGCTTTAAAAAGCTAGAGATTTTAGGCCATTTGGATAACTGCGCCGCTACGTGGGGGTAGCACTAGGTGTCCGGTTACCTGGTTCGCCCCGACTAGGTCGTAGCCCACCACGCCGGCTATTTCGGCGCTGGTGGCGGCGAAGTTAAGCAGGAATAGGCAGTTGCCGCGCCGTTGGGCGCTAACCCCGGCCGGTAGTGGGTGGGCAAATACTGGGCGTAGACGCGCGTAGGCGCCAGCTAGTTTGAGTAGGTGTGCGCGCGCTGCAGGGGTTAGGTCACAGCTGATGTACCAGGCAGCTCCCTCACCTTGGGGGCGGCGGGTGATGGCGCCTTGCCCGGCTAGGCGGCCGTTGGCGTAGGAGGCCAGGATTTCGACGTCGTCGTTGATGGCCAGGTTTTCACTCCAGCCGTAAGCCACCAGCGGGGCGTTTTCGCTGCGGGCTAGTAGCCGCGCCAGGGGGCCGTGGGCGTCAAGGGTGAATTGCAGGTTGTGGTTTAGGCCTTTAGCTACGGCTTGAGCTAGGGGCTGAGAGGAGTCAGGCTCACCTTCCCAGTTCCAGGCGGAGACGGGGGCGGCAAGTACCGGGATTTGGTCCAGTACCCGCACGCCGGTCAGCTCGGCCAGGCTCATGGTTGCGGCGGGGGCTTCTTCTTGCTCACCCTGGCTCATGGCTACGCTGGTAGCGGGGGCTTCCTCCGGGGTTGCGTGGTGGGCGCAGGCTAGATGGTTGCCACTGGTGGTCGGGTAGTCTGCGCTGGGCCCCTGGCTTAGATAGCCGCCGACGACGGCGTGCCCACTTTGGTCCACGACGCCGGTGCGGGCGGTAATTACTACCTGCGCGCCACCCCTGGCGGCTTGGTTTAGCCGCTGGGCTAGCTGGGGGTAGGTCATGAAGATTTCTGGGACCACGATCAGACTGTAATCATCCAGGTCAGCATCCACCTGGACAATGTCTACCGCGTAGCCGGCTTCGAAACAGCTAGCGTGCCAAGCCTGGGCGGCGCGTAGGGCGCTGCCAGCAGGGGCGCTTAGCGGCGGAATTTGCAGGCCGTGGGTGGCCTCATCAGGACCAATGGCGGCGTTTTGGGCCCACATGGAGGGCCAGTCCAGCATGATAGCCACCTGGGCTTGGCTGCGCTGACCTACCACTGGCGCTAGGCGCTTTAATACTTGGCCTAGCTCCACGGTTTGACGCCACTGCATTGACTGGGTGCCACTGTGAGGCACCATAGCGCCGTGGAAAGTTTCCGCCCCCGCAACCGATTGGCGCCACTGGAACTGCATGACGCCGTCGGCCCCATGAGCAACGTGTGCCAAAGACCAAAGCAGGTACTCACCCGGGGCCTTTACCGCATTACGGGCTCGCCACTGCACCGCACCGGGCGCCTGCTCCATAAGCAACCAGGGGCGCCCACCACCCAGACCACGCATCAGATCCCCGGTGAAAGCCAGCTGGTGGGCGGCGTGCGGATCAGCCGGGTCCGGGTAGGAGTCGTTAGTTACCAGGTCAATGTCTTTAGCCCAGTCAAAATAATCCAGGGCCTCAAAGGCATCCATAAAGTTGGTGGTTACCGGCACGTTCCGGCCTGCTTTAGCTAGCCCGACACGAATCAGGGCAGCTTCAGACAGGTAAGCGGCTTTCAAAGTGTGGTTACTAAAGCGACGCCAATCAAGCATCTGATTGGGGTTAGCGAAACTGGGGGTGATACGCGGAGGAATCACCTGCTCCCAGTCGGTGTAGAACTGGGACCAGAAATTAGTGCCCCAAGCCCGGTTTAAGGCGTCCAGGCAGCAGTAACGCTTTTTAAGCCAGTCGCGCCAAGCCTGCGCGCACTGCTGGCAGAAACATTCATGAATATGGCAGCCATACTCGTTAGAAACATGCCAGGCCGCCACTGCCGGGTGGGCGGCAAAATGCTCCACAAGGCGCGCCGTGAGCGCGTTAGCGGCCGCTCTAAACCGGTATGAGCTGGGGCAATACTGTTGGCGTGAGCCCCAAGAGTAAACGGTGCCATCTGCGCGCACTGGCAAAGTATCAGGGTAGTGGCGCCCCAACCAGGCTGGCGGGGAGGCAGTGGCGGTAGCCAGATCTACGCTAATACCTGCCTGCCACAGGCGGTCAATGATTTGCTCCAGCCAGTCCAGGCGGTAGTTGCCCTCACTGGGTTCTAGCCGCGTCCAGGAAAAGATCCCCAGGCTCACCATGTTCACCTGGGCTTGGCGCATTAGCTCCAGATCACGCTCAAAAGTGGCGTCGTCGAACTGCTCTGGGTTGTAATCCGCGCCGTAAGCCAGCGCGCCACCTAGATTCAACGTGGAGGCGTCCATTGCCTTAACTCCTTATAGCAATTGGCAGGTCGGGCGCCATGCCCGACCCGCATCAACCAATAGCTATTATCAGGGATTAATCGCCCTGAGTGGTACGGCGCACCCGATCTACCTCATATAGGGCGATACCGGTGGCCACGGCCGCGTTGAGGCTTTCAACGGCGGCACGGATGTTAATCGAGGCGATTTCGTCGCAGGTCTCACGCACTAGGCGTGATAGGCCCTTGCCTTCAGCCCCAGTTACCAGCACTAGCGGCTGGTCAGCCAGGTTTAGGTTATCGACGCTAACGCTGCCGTTACCGTCTAGACCCACCACAAAGCAGCCGCGTGCCTTAAAGGCTTCTAGCGTACGCACCAGGTTGGTTTCTTTAGCTACCGGCACGCGCGCGGCGGCGCCAGCACTAACCTTCCACACGGTGGCGTTAACGTCTGCGCTGCGACGCTGCGGGATGATGACGCCGTCGGCCCCAAACGCACCCGCACTACGCAGCACCGCACCTAGGTTGTGGGGGTCGGTAACCTGGTCTAGCGCCACAAATAGGGGCTTGCGGCCGGTGGCGCTGACGCGATCTAGTAACTCTAGGGCGTCAGCGTAGTCATAGGCGGCAATTTCCATGGCCACACCCTGGTGCACGGCGCCTTGAGTGAGGGCTTCCAGCTCCAGCTTGGTGACCTCAAATACGGGCGCGCCCTCCAGGGTGGCGCGGCGTACCACAGCCCCTAGACGGTCATCGTTTTCAGCGGATACCGCCATGAATACGCGCGTGACGGGCACGCGGGCGCGGGCCGCCTCGGCGCAGGCGTTGCGGCCACAAATAATTTCGTGGTCTGCAGGCACCGCAATGCGGTTGCGGATCTTTTCTAGTTGACGTTCACGGGTGGGCTGGGCGGCAGCGGCTTTAGCCTCAGCGCGCAGCTTGGCCTTGTGTTTAGGGTGGTAAGGGCGATCTTCTGCCTTAGGGGTGGGTCCGCGCCCTTCTAGGGCCTTGCGGCGGTGCCCACCAGTGCCAACCTGGGGGCCTTTTTTACTACCAGGACGACGGCGAGCGCCGTGGGGACGGTCATTTCCAGGCATGGGATTCCTTATCTATCAGCCCAGGTGCCAGCGGGCACCGGTAGGTGAGTCTTCAACCACGACCCCGGCACTAGCCAAGGCGTCACGGATAGCGTCAGCGCGGTCCCAGTCTTTTTCTTTGCGGGCACTAGCGCGTTGCTCTAGTAGGTTTTCCACCAGGTTACCCAGGGCAGCTAGGGCCGCATTGTCTGCGTTTTCCTCGCTTACGCCAGCGCGGGCCCAAACCGGTGAAAGTGGATCTAGCCCCAAAATATCAAGCATTACCCGTAGCTGGTTGGCGGCTTCAGCTACCTGCGCAGCTTCGCCCTTACCGGCTTCAGCCTCAGTTAGGGCCACGTTTAGGCGCTTGAGGGCAGCGTGAATTTGGGTCATGGCCCCAGCCAGGTTGAGGTCATCATCCATGGCGGCGCGGAACTCGCTGGTGACCGCTACCTGCGCCAAATCAACTTCAGCTAGCTCAGGAGCCAGTTTCACGGCGCGTTCCAGGGCCCCGCTGAAGCGGTCCCACAGGGCTTGGGCGTCTTCTAGGGTGTCGGAGCTGAACTCCACCGTGGAGCGGTGGTGGGTGGTACCGATAACCAGTCGTAAAGCTGGAGCTGAGTACTGTTTGAGCAGTTCAGAGACAACTAGGGAGTTGCCTAGGGATTTGCTCATCTTTTCACCCTTAATGGTCACCCAGGCGTTGTGTACCCAGATGCGTACAAAGGGCCAGCCGGCGCCGTGGGATTGGGCCTGCTCATTCTCGTGGTGGGGGAAGCGCAGGTCAATGCCACCGCCGTGGATGTCGAAAGTGTCGCCCAGGTAGCGTCGGCTCATGGCTGAGCATTCCAGGTGCCAGCCGGGGCGGCCGCGTCCCCAAGGAGTGTCCCAGGAGGCGTCGGCAGGTTCACTAGGTTTAGCGGCTTTCCACAGGGCAAAGTCGCGCGGGTCGCGTTTGTCAGCCTCGACGGCGTCGTCAATCTGGGATTCATCCTCAGTTGAACGCAGCTGGTCTAGGCTTTGGTTGGTTAGCGAGCCGTAGTCGGGCAGGGAACGCACTGAGAAGTAGACGTTGCCGGGGCTACCTACATAGGCGTGACCGGCGTCGATCAGGCGCTGCACCAGGTCAATCATGTCCGGTACGTGTCCGGTGGCGTGGGGCTCGTAGGTGGGGTCTTTAACCCCTAGAGCCTGGTAGGCGGCAGAAAATTCGCGCTCATAGCGGTAGGCCCAAGCCCACCAGGGGGCACCGGCCTGCGCGGATTTAGCCAGGATTTTGTCGTCAATGTCGGTTACGTTGCGTACTAGCACTACTTCCTGGCCGCAGTACTCTAGCCAGCGGGTTAGTACGTCAAAAGCAATGGCTGAGCGCATATGCCCAATATGGGGGCTGCCCTGCACGGTGGCACCACACAGGTAGATCGTGACCTTACCGGGGGTAACCGTAGGGGCTAGCGCCACAAGGGCGTGGCTGGCCGAATCATACAGTTTCAGGGAGGGTTCACTCTTGAGGGTACTCACCCTATAAGGCTACCCGAAACCCTAAAGTAATAGTTTTAGGCGGGCGTATTGGTGTAAACCAGGGCGCTAGCAATTGCCATTAGGCCCTCACTGCGGCCTAGGAAACCTAGGTGGTCGGTGGTGGTTGCGCTCATTTGTACATCGGCCCCAGCTGCCTGGCTCAGCGCCGCGTTGGCCTGGGCAATTCGGCCTGCTACACGCGGGCGCTGGCCGACTAGCTGCACGCTCACATTGCCGATCTCGTAACCGGCAGCGCGTACACGCCGGGCGGCTTCACCTAGCAAGGTGGCGCCGGATGCGCCTTTAAACTCGGGGCGGTCCACCCCGAAATTACTGCCTAAATCACCTAGCCCGGCGGCTGCGAACAGGGCGTCAGCGCACGCGTGTGCGACGACGTCGCCGTCAGAATGCCCAGCTAAGCCGGTCTCCCCCGGCCATTCCAGACAGGCCAGGTGCATGGGCACCCCCGAGCCTTCAGGCGCAAAAGCATGCACATCCATGCCGATACCGGTGCGAGGTAGCAAAAATTGCGCCATGGCTACTCCTTAAAGATTAGCTAGATTAAAGATTAGCTAGATTTTGGCTTACGCACACTTGCGCTAGCGCTAAATCAATGGGGGTGGTGATTTTAAAGCTGAGGGTATCTCCGGGCACAACCACCACCGGGTAGCCGGCCTGTTCAGCTAGGCCTGCGTCATCTGAGGCGGCACTGGATTCACTGGCTGCCGCCTGGGCGCCGAGCTGGTGGGAGCGCAAAATGGTTTCGCGTTCAAAGCCTTGCGGGGTTTGCACGGCCCGCAGCCGACGGCGATCTACGGTTTCGCGTACCGGCTCAACTTGGGTGGGGGCACAGAGCGGCGCATTTGCGGGTGCTGCCGTGGCACCTGCGGCTGGCGTAGCCGCGATCTCAGATTGCGGGCGGGCGGGGCCTACCGCTTTGATCGTGTCAGTGACCGGCAGGGCTGGAATCACTGCCGGGTTACCTGCACGTACGGCGTCGATCACGCGGGCAATAGCGGCGGGCGGGGTTAAGCAACGGGCGGCGTCGTGAATTAAAACCACATCTGCCTGCGGCGCTAGCTCAACCGCAGCAGCCAAACCGTTGGCCACGCTGGCCTGGCGCGAAACATCCGAGCCGGCCACAACCACTAAATTGTCAAAATCAGCCAGTTCAGCCTGGAAGATTTCTAGATAATCAGCCGGGGCGGTAACCACCACCGCATCCACCTGCAGGCAGGCGAACAATCCGGCCGCTGCGCGACGCACCAAGCTCTGGCCAGCTAGCTCCACCAAAGCCTTGGGACCCTGGCAACCCAGGCGGGTGCCCGAGCCAGCCGCAGTTAAAACCGCAACGCAAGCACTCATTGGGATATAGACGCGCTTATCAGCCAGCTAGAACTTCATCCAGAATCTGCTCGGCGGCGGCTTCTTCAACCTTCTGCGCCAATGCCAATTCTGAAACCAAAATCTGACGCGCCTTAGCGAGCATGCGCTTTTCGCCGGCGCTTAGGCCGCGATCAGTGTCGCGACGCGATAGGTCACGCACTACCTCAGCAACCTTAAGTACGTCCCCGGAAGCAATCTTTTCCTGATTTGCCTTATAGCGACGCGACCAGTTGGTTGGCTCTTCTACCTGCTCAGTGCGTAGCACTTCAAAAACGTTTTCTAGACCGGCCTGGTCTACTACGTCCCTAACACCAATTTCTTCAACGTTTTCAGCAGGGACCATAATAGTTAGATCTCCCTGCGCCACCTCAAGCGTGAGGTACACCCGCGTTTCCCCACGAACCTTGCGGTCCTGAATTTTAATAATTCGGGCCGCACCATGGTGGGGGTAGACCACTGTCTCGCCAACTTTAAAGGTCATAAACACACTCCGGGCTAATACAACTGGTTTATATTCTACCAGCCGGCACATTAATTTTACGCTCGCCCGTGCAACATGTAGTCCACTCCACGCCTAAACTTATATGCATAACATAACCAATCGCCATAGGGCAGTGTGTCTAGTTGCTAACGCATCAGCTGGCGCTGGTTACCAAAACCGAAACTGGTCCGGCCACCAAAGCCAAAACTGGCTCCGGCTACCAAAAGCAAAATAAGACGACTGTGGGGCGAGCGCTTTTCGCACTCGCCCCACAGATATGTAGCTATCTGCAGCTATTTCTAGCTATTAGCAACCAAAAAGTTAACTAGTTATAAAACTAGCTCACTTGCCCTGGTTAGCAACAGCAGCGATCTTGGCCTCAGCCTCGGGGTCTAGGTAGCGACCACCCTTCTTGATGGGCTTGAGGGTCTCTTCGTCGAGCTCATAAACCAGCGGAATACCGGTGGGGATGTTGACGCCGGCGATGTCCTCGTCGGAGATCTCGTCCAGGTGCTTGACGATGGCGCGCAGGGAGTTACCGTGGGCGGCGATCATGACGGTCTTGCCGGTCTTGATCTCGGGAACGATGGTGGATTCCCAGTAAGGCAGCAGACGGGCGATGACGTCCTTGAGGCACTCGGTGGCGGGTACCGGCTCGCCGGCGTAACGCGGGTCAGTGTCCTGACTGAACTCGCTACCAGCCTCGATGGCCGGCGGCGGCACATCGTAGGAACGACGCCAGAGCATGAACTGCTCGTCGCCGTACTCGTCGCGGATTTCCTTCTTGTTCTTGCCCTGCAGAGCGCCGTAGTGACGCTCGTTTAGACGCCAGTTGCGCTCAACCGGGATCCAGTGGCGGTCAGCGGAGTCTAGAGCTAGGTTCGCGGTCATGATGGCGCGGCGCAGCATGGAGGTAAATAGCTTGTCCGGTAGAACACCGGCCTCCTTTAGCAGCTCACCACCATGCACGGCCTCGGCCTTGCCTTTGTCCGAGAGGGCCACGTCAACCCAACCGGTGAATAGGTTCTTTGCATTCCATTCGCTCTCGCCGTGGCGGAGCAGTACGAGGGTGTAAGCCATGAAAGCTATTTTGCCAGCACTTGCACGCTTTTGCGAGAGCTAAAGCACCCAAACAAGACCTTAGTCACATCCCGATGGGCCGCAAACACCAGCTAGCGCCCCTATACGCCGTCGTCGCTGACCGGCGGCGCCAACGCTAGCCCACGGCGTCAATGCAGACCCGGCGCCGTCGTCGTCAGTAACTAAAGCCCTAGAGCGCCACCCGTATCAACCCCTCCCTGCCACTACAGGCTCCCCCACAGGCACCACAGCAATAAGTCGCAAATAAAAGTGCCCGCACAGTAAAAACTGTACGAGCACTTCGAGCTATAAAACCTAGACGTCAGCGCAACCAATATCGCAGCAGTTTATTTACCGCCGTTTTATTGGCACTTACCTGACAGGTGCCTATAAAACACCTGCTTGAATTTAATTATTCAGTTAAGCGTAGTTGAGCTGACACTAAATTAATCAGCGACCCTGCTCAGCTAGGTAAGCCTGGCGGATCTCAGCGGAGACGCGACCACGGTCAGAAACCTGGAAACCGTGCTCCTTGGCCCATTCGCGCATACGGCGGGACTCGCTGTTAGAAACGGCCGGGGTGGTGGTGCGACGACGGCCGTTGCGGGCACGGCGCGCATAGTTAATCCACTCCTGTAGGTCAGCGCGTAGACGGCTAGCGTTTTCGGAGTTTAGGTCGATGACGTAGTTAACGCCGTCTAGAGCGAAGTTAACGGTCTCTGCAGCACTAGAGCCGTCAATGTCGTCGATGAGAATGGTCTCCACACGCTGTGCCATGGATTTTCCTTCCGAGTATTTATGGTTGCGGACTTGTGTCCGTGATTTATTAAATTGTTACGGAAGTTATTTAACCTTGATTGCTCTCACTTTGCAAGCTACGACTATCAAGTGATCTATATTTTTGAACACAGAGGCCACCAGCTAACTTGCAGCAAGGTTTCAGTTTGGTTGCGCACAAAGTAGACTCAGAGGCCTTTATAGACCTGCGAGCGTCTAAAATCGCAGCTATCCACCATTTTGATCCTGATATATGAGACAGAAGAATGTAGATCGGAATGCAGGTTGGCATATAGCCCTCAAGTTCTCACCCGGAGGCTAACTACAAGGCAGCACACTAGGGCCATTAACTTTGAAAGAGTGTGCACAAAGCTCGCATGAGACCTAGGAAAAATCTAAGCTGAGCTGACCATCTATGGATTTGCTGTGAAATATTCTCGCACTTCACACCAAGTTTTAGACGCACGTTAAGAATTTATTTGCATGTTAGCAAAGCTGTTAGCGTACACCTGTTTCAAGCCAACCCAGCAACGCTTCGAGCAGGCTTTGCCAGAAATTTGCCATACGCAAACCGGGTTAGACAGTGGCAATTTAGCCACCCCACAGCCGCAGAAGCCCCCCAAAAGCCCACAAAACGTAACGTAAGCCACATTTAAATACGTTTTCCATTCTGTGCGTGACCTACCGCATACATTTTATGTCTACCCACAAGTAGCGCCCGACGCGATTAATCAGTTATGATTTTCGACCGTAGCCGCTTTGCGGTTTGCTAGGAGGATTCGCCTAGTGGCCTATGGCGCACGCTTGGAAAGCGTGTTGGGTGCAAGCCCTCGGGGGTTCGAATCCCCCATCCTCCGCCACCAATCCGGGACCGTCAGGTTCCGGATTTTTTATGCCTTATTTACTTCCGTTTTTCCCAGCCCTTGCCACTCCCCGACTTCTGCCCGCTCCCCCGACCCCCACTCACTCCCCCGTTCCCCGTTTGCTCCCGGCCCGCTTAGTCCAGGCCCCGGCTTTACTCCCGGCCCTGCTTTTTCTCGACGACGCCGCCAAAGCCCGCCGCACCGCACACCACCGCGAACACTCTACGTAACTCACCAGCTGCTACCTTCAAAGCCGAGCCAAGCAGTGTGGCTTACCTAATAGCAGCAGACTGACGTTTTTAGAGCGCTGAAAGCTAAACGCATTTAGGCCCCAGAATCTGATCTTGATTCTGGGGCCACATTCTCAACATCACACATTATTCTATGTAAGGGTGAGGTCACGCAGATAGGTGCGTACTACATCGGTAGTGAGATGAAGAGCTGCTGCCGTATCTGCAGTAGTGGTGTGTTCATCCATCATGAAAAGGACTTTGCGAAGTAGTTGAGATTGCTCCCGTTGAATACCGTCTGGTTCCGCAGAACGGTAACCACGCTGCGAAAGCTCAATGACCACGCTACGATACTGCCAGTCAGACAACAGCTTAAGATCATGCAGCCTTCGGGCCATGGCCATGGCTGAGACCTGCCAGTATTTCTTCGCTTTAAGAATGCGCTCTACGGGGGCACCATTCATAGATTGTGTATAGATGCGCGAAGCAGGCATAAGGAAAGCTGAGGCAAACGAGTCAGCCTGTCTCTCCCTTTCCTTTGAGTTAGCGCTGTCTGCCGGCACACCAGCATGCAGCACTAGATGCCCCAATTCATGAGCAAGATCAAAGCGCTGACGCTCAGCAGTTTTAACAGTCGATACAAATATGTATGACACACCGTCACGACTAAAACAAAATGCGTCAACATCCTTACAGCGATGGTCCAAAGAAAGTATACGGACTCCTTTAGACTCCAAGAGACTCATCATGTCAGCTATAGGTCTATCAGCTAGATGCCACTGAGCACGCACCTCCTCTGCAGCCTGCTCCGGAGTTGCGTCGTCTATCTCGGGGACCTGCAGGTCTGGCAGCTTAAATGATGATTCAATGACGCCAAAAAACTCGACTGCCATTTGTGCAGCTCCTCTGGCAGCGCACTGTTGACGTTTTGAAGTCTTTGAAGCCCTACGAAAACTCACTACAGATTCCGGCACTTCCTCCATGTCATGAAGATAGAAAAACTCCGGATGTACACCAAGCTCAGCAGCAAGCACCTCGATATCCCGAACATCGGGATTGCTGCTACCTTTTTCATAGCTTGTCAACGCAGATACCGACACACCCGTAACAGATGCAAGATCCGTACGTGCTAGCATCAATCTTTCTCGCGCCCACCGAAGCCGGGATGGCGTAAACAGATCCCCTACAGGAATAGTTGTGAGGGCTGTATGACTACGCCCATGACGCATACGGGTGGGCGTTCTAGAACACCCACCCTGAATCATTGAAAGGGTCATCGCAGCCTCATAACAGGCAGATCAGCCTTTCCTCTTCCTAACGACAGGGACATCGACCCTTTCGTTATCACTAGCAACAATATCCAAGGGATCATTTTCAGGAATGGCGGAGATAGCGGGCAGATAGATACGCTCGCCCCATTTTATCACATATCCAGCATTATCCATAACTAGAGGCTCCACAACTTCCAACAGCAACTGGTTGCTCCGACGTTCATAAAGCAAAAAATATGTTTTTCCAGTGAATACACCAACGCATTCTCTGCTTGAATCACCAAACACATCTAGCTCTAGCTGTTCGCCACACACCTTTGTCTGCGCACTCTCTAGCAGCTCCCACAAGGAAGTGCCCCGCTTAATCTCTGGATCATATCGGCGGTCACCCACGAAACGGGCTTTCCCTAAAAGGATTCGAACACCGCTAATCCGGTTAACCAAACGATGCTGCCCCTTTACAACTTCTTTCTCCCAGCCCTCACTGTTTTTCTTTAACCACTGCAGCAAATATTGGTACACGTTCGTTCGCATATCCACCGCAAAGCTATCCGCAGTAGCCTCAGCAGGCCTGCTTAGTGTAGCCAGGTAAACCTGCCTTACAACTTCGGTGATAATGGATTTAGGCACACCCAAGCTGTTCAAACAGTCATCCGAATTAAACTCTGCAGAATCCTGCAAGGCTAGAGTCATTGTGGGTCAAGTCCCTTCGACGAAGAAAAGCTTACGTCAGGATTTTAGCACAATGAATCCAAGTCTACAAGATTAACTATAGAGGGAGTTCCCGAACTAGTCAACCACATTTATATATGTCGCTCCTCACATAGGGTGCGTGGGTGCGCAAAAAATCCCGCCACGCATTGCATGACGGGAATTGATGGCGGTAGCGCCGGGATTCGAACCCGGGGTGGCTTGCACCACACAGCATTTCGAGTGCTGCACCTTCGGCCGCTCGGACACGCTACCTCGGCTGCTCAATTTACCGGAGATTACAGCCAATACGCAAACCTTACTTACCCGGCCACAGTCACACAGAAACTACACTCCCCAAACTAGGCAGGCAGTGACAGAGGCGCGGGCGACGTCGGACCCTGAAGCCAACCACACCCGCTAGCGGCGCTGGGCGAAAAAATCCTCTAGCAGCACCTGTGCCTGGCGCTGACGCAACCCCGCCAGCACCTCCAGGCGGTGCGTGGCGCGCACATCTCGCACCAAGTCACGCTGCGAGCCGCAAGCTCCGGTTTTTGGCTCCCAGGCGGCAAACACTACTCGCTTCAGGCGAGCCAAAAGCATAGCCCCCGCACACATCGCGCACGGCTCCAAAGTCACCACCAGGGTACAGCCCTCCAAATGACTCGTGCCCAACTGGGCGCCGGCGCTACGCAGCGCCAAAATTTCGGCGTGAGCGGTGGGGTCATTGAGTTCCTCGCGACGGTTGCGGCCCTGGGAAATAACTTCGCCGTCGTCGTTAATTACCACGGCACCTACCGGCACCTCCCCCAATTGCGCAGATAAAGCAGCCTGATGCAGCGCCAAATCCATGGCCGGGCCATATTTTTCCACCTGAATAGCGCCGGTCAAAGCCTCCCCGGGCAACTGCCCCGCGCCCCCATTTTCATAGTTATGCATCAGCCACCTCCCTGCAATTACGGGCTAAGGTCAGCCTACCTGCTAGCTCACGGCTCGCCCTAACCGTAAACTGGCACTATGCGTGTTCATGTTGCAGACCACCCCCTAATTGACCACAAGCTTTCTGTCCTACGTAACAAGGAGACCCCTTCTCCCGTATTCCGCCAGCTCGCAGACGAGCTAGTTACCCTGTTGGCCTATGAGGCCACCCGCGAGGTACTCACTGAAGAAATCGATGTAGTCACCCCCGTGGCCACCGCCCACTGCCGCCGCATTGCCGACCCACGCCCCATGGTGGTACCCATCCTGCGCGCCGGCCTAGGCATGCTTGAGGGTATGACTCGCCTACTGCCCACCGCTGAGGTTGGCTTCCTGGGTATGAGCCGTAACGAGAAGACCCTAGAGATCGAAACCTACGCCAACCGTCTCCCCCAGGATCTATCCGGCCGCCAGGTGTTCATTGTGGACCCGATGCTAGCCACCGGTCACACCCTGATCGCCGCCATTGACTACCTACTTGAGCGTGGCGCCAAGGACGTAACCGCTCTGTTCCTACTGGCTGCCCCCGAGGGCCTCAAGGCTGTTGAGGAAGCCGTGGGCGACCGCGCCAACGTCACCATCGTGGTTGCCGCCGTAGATGACCACCTCAACGAAAACGCCTACATCGTCCCCGGCCTGGGCGACGCCGGCGACCGCCTCTACGGCGTGGTTGACTGACGCCCTAACCGGCGCCGGCAGCTAGCGGCCGTAACTGCGGTGGCGCGGCGCTCACCCCGGTTGCCGGCCGGCTGATTGTTAGCAGGCGCCCGGTTGCCAGCCGGCACCGCTAACTGCACTAATACAAAAGGTGTGGCCCCTAGGGGCCACACCTTTTTATTGTCTACCGCTGCGCCTAATGCCGGGCTAGTGCCACCCGGGCGCTACTGCCGTCCGGGGCACCATGCCGCCCGACTACCGGCTCTGCCGGCTCATGTGCCGGTCAGTTACCGACACATGCCGCCGGGACATTAGGCACCTGCGCATCAGAATGCGGGGATAACCGAGGAGTCAGTCCACTTTTCCTGGATGAACTTCTTGACCTCAGCGCTGTTCAGCAGCTTGGCCAGCTTCTTGAGCTGCTCGTTGTCCTTGTCCTCCTCACGCACCACCAGCAGGTTGGCGTAGGGGGAGTTGGTGCCGCTCTCCAGCAGCAGGGCGTCCTTGGCCGGGTTCTTCTTAGCAGCCAGGGCGTAGTTACCGTTTAGCACCACCAGGTCGGCGTCGTCGAGGTTACGAGCGGTCTGGGCGCCCTCCACCAGGGTGAACTTCAGGTTCTTGGGGTTGGAGGTGACGTCGGTGTCGGTGGGCAGGTCAACCTTGGGGTCCAGGGTGATCAGCTTGGCGGTTTCCAGTAGCTTCAGACCACGGGCAGTGTTAGCCGGGTCAGAGTTGAGCACTACCTTGGCACCGCTGGGCAGGTCAGCCAGCTTCTTGTGCTTGTTGGAGTACAGGCCCATGGGCTCAACATGCACCTTGGCCAGGGACTCGAACTTGTAGCCCTTCTCCTTTTCCTGCAGCTCCAGGAAGTTGGGGGTCTGGTAGAAGTTGGCGGCTAGGGAGCCGTCAGCCAGAGAGGAGTTGGGGGTCTGGTAGTCGTCGATCTGCTTGATCTCTAGGTTCAGGTTTTCCTTCTTGGCCAGGTTGGACTGGACGAACTCTAGGATGTCGCCGTGCGGTACCGGGGAGCAGCCGATCTTGATGGTGTAGGTGCCGTCCTTCTCGGTGATGCCCTTGGGTAGGGAGTCGCCGCCCTTCTTCTTGGAGGAGCCGCAGGCGGCTAGTACGGCGGCGCTGGCGGCCACTAGCGAGCCAGCGGTGAAGCTACGACGAGAAATTAGTGCAGTTGCCATGATTTTGTTCCTTGTGAATTTAGGTGGGGAAAGTAGTTCTGGTGGTGCCGCTTGGCTGTTGCGCGCCACAGTTTGGTTGACACTGGGCGCGCCAAGCTGGTGTTGGATCAGCGGTGGTCAGCCAAGCGGCTGAGCATGTCGCCAACCACCTGGATGACGCCCACAATGAGCACGATGACGATTACCGTCAGGATCATTACGTCGTTTTGGTAGCGCTGGTAGCCGTATTGCAAGGCCAGGGCACCCAGGCCACCGGCGCCAATGGAGGCCGCCATCGCCGAGTAACCCAGCAGGGTCACCAGGGTGACTGTGGCCGCCTGGATCAGGCTGGGCAGGGCTTCACGCACCAGTACACCGAAGGTTATTTGGATGCGAGAGGCCCCCAGCATCAGGGCCGCTTCGATTTTTCCTTGCTCGACGCCGTCGAGCGCAGTTTCCGCCAAACGCGCGTAGAAGGGGATAGCCCCAATGGTTAGCGGGACTGCCGCCGCCTGCCAACTGGTGGTGTCGCTGACCAGCAGGCGGGTAAGCGGGATGATAGCGATCATTAAGATCAAGAAGGGCATGGAGCGCCCCACGTTAACAATGGCGCTAAGAACCTGGTAAACCGCCTGGTTGCGGGTCAGGCCACGGTGACCGGTAGACACTAGGGCAATGCCCAACGCCAAACCCAGCACCACGGTGATAGCACCAGAAACGAAGGTCATGTACAGGGTCTCGTCAATTGCCGGACCCATCTTCAAACGCACGGCTCGGTTATCGAACCAGGTGCCTTCACCAAAAGCGCCCGTGAGCCCGGTGGCGTCGGAGATGTCCAGGAAACGATCCCATAGCCATTCACCGATTCCCATCATGCTGCCACCTCCTTGCTAGTGTCACGCAAACTTGGCTTAGCCCCAGCATCAGCCAAGGCGTCGATTAGGCCCTGGGCGCGGCTGGGTTCAACGGTAATTGCCAGGCGGCCAATCTGGGCCCCCGCAATGGTCTGGAATACGCCCCCGGCCACGTCACCGCCACGGTCAGCGGCAATGGTCAGGATCTTGGCGGCTGCTGGTTGGCCCTTCTTGGCGGTAATAGCCAGGTCGACGACGACGTCGCCGCGCCCGAGCACTTTCTCGCTAACTTCCGGTAGCGGCACCAGTTCACGCGAAAGTCGCGAATCTACCCGGGAAACTACCTCGTCAATAGGGCCACCTTCGACGATCTGACCGGCTTCAAGCAGGCTGACCGAGTCGCAGATGGAACGCACTACGCTCATTTCGTGGGTAATGATCACTACGGTCACGCCCAAAGTGTCGCGGGCGGAGCGGATCAGATCCAAGATAGAGCGGGTGGTTTCGGGGTCTAGGGCGCTGGTGGGCTCGTCGCACAGCAGTACACTGGGCTCATCAGCCAGGGCGCGGGCAATACCCACACGCTGCTTTTGGCCACCCGATAGCTGTGAAGGGTAGGAGTCGGCGCGATCAGTTAGACCCACCAGGTCCAGCATTTTGCTTACACGCTCACGGCGGTAACCGTGGGGGGCACGCGCCAAAGCCAGGGGGTAAGCCACGTTCTGTACGGTGGTTAGCGCGTCCATCAGGTTGGCGTGCTGGAACACCATGCCGATCTTGCGGCGGGCTTCACGCAGGTCACGTTGATTTAGGTCAGACAGGTTCTGGCCGTCTACGGTAATGACGCCGCTGGTAGGGGTTTCTAGTGCGGTTAGGCAACGCACTAGGGTGGATTTACCGGCCCCGGAGGTACCTACAATGCCGTGGATTGTGCCCGCTGCAACCTCAAGATTTAAGCCGTTTAATGCACGCACTTCACGTGCAGGAGTACGCATTGAAGCAATACCCTTGGGCTTGATTTTGTATACCTTGTGGACATCACGCAGCGACAACATAGATTGCTGCTGATCTACTTCTGGTTGACTCATGTTCACCTCCATCGTTCCTGGCAGTAGCACCCGCACCCAAAATGGGGGGTTGCTGCAGCTTCAACGATCCAGGTCTCTCGGCTGCTCTTGATGGTCTATCTAAATTCAGGCTAAGCGGGTATAAGGTCCCTTGGCAAGCTTTACCTTTGTGATGTCTACAATATGGACATTAATTTTTTAGGGGTATTTATAGCGCTAGCTGTTGACCTGGGGTTATAGCCAAATTTATAAGCGTTCACGCTAAAACCGGCCCATGTGCGGGCGCGATAACGACCCTGAGGCGGGCACCCAACTGCCAACCCCGCCACAGCAGCCCGGCGCCAGCACGCGCGGGGCGAGCGCCCATAGGCGCCGCTGTGCGGGGCACGCGCGAGACGTGGCAAAGACACGCACAGGGCGCACGCAGCCCGGCGCCGTCAGAACAGGACACACGCAACCCGCCGTCGTCAGAACAGGACACACGCAGCCCGGCGCCGTCGGCTTTAACGCGGACTGGACGTGGCCTTATCGGGGCGAGCCGTGGAGGCGCTACTTGAGGCGGGCGTGGCCGGCGTAGGACTCTGGCTAGCGCGCTTGGAGCCCTTCGTAGCCTTGCTCTTACCGGCCTTACCCTTCGTGGCCTTGGCGGTGGGGTTTGTGGCTGTAGCAGTGGCGGTGGCGCTAGCTTTAGGTTCTTTAGCTGCAATCCAGATAGGCAGCCGGTCGATCACCTGCCGGGCCACCGCCTGCAACCATAGCGGCGAAGGCAAAGTGGTGTTGTCGCGCGCCGCCAGGATCATAACCAGGCAGTAACGCGCCCCCTCCGGGCTGGTCAGCACCCAGGTCATAGCTAGTTGACCGGGCGATTCAGCACCCACATAGGTGGCATAAGTCCACTGGCTAGAGTCAATATGCACACCATTTTCAACCACCATGGCGTTACGCAACAACGCATCAGTGTTAACGTCGCGCTGGCTCAACTGTCCTAAATAGCTTTGCGCACGGCAAATCTCACGGGCTGAGGCAAACCAGCCGATCCCCTCCGGCCACAGCACATCCTGGTAGCGGTTCGGATCCATGGCCACGCTGCCGCGCGAAAGCGAGTTCACCAAAGCGGTATGCAGAGCCTGGCGCTGCTGCTCAGGCTGCTTATTGGCCTCACGCCAATAAAACCGCAAATCCGAGTCTGACCAGGCAATTTGCCCCAACGCGCGAGGCGTAAGCAAAGGCGAGAAAGAGGTTAAATCCTGTTTGCCAGTGTTTTGAGCAGCGGCGCGGATCCCATCGGCCCCCACCGTCTTCATCAACATGGTGGCGCTAGTGGGGTCAGATTCGTGGATAGTGTGGGAGGCCACCACCCGCAGAGGATATTTCTTGCCAATCATGGTGGCGTCATTGCGCCCATAACCTTGAGCAATCATGGACGGCAAGACAGTAGCGTCCTGGTTAATCTCGACGCCGCCGTCGATCACGGCCTCCGCCACCCCAGCCAGGGTGTAAAGGTCTACCAGGCGCCCAATTGGCATCTGATCATCAGCATTAGACAGTGTCAAGGGAGAGCCGCAACCATTTAAAGTATCAATGCGGGCAACCAAGAAACTGCTTTGGTAGCGCGGCTGGGAAGCTGAAGCCGCACGACGCACGCCAGAGCCGTCGTCGCCAACCTCATTAAGGGCGCGAGCCAAACTAGCCTCATCGGTGATAACCGGAACCCTGCCCAGGCGCCCAAAAGTCAGCGAAACAATCTGGCTGCGCGAATCAGCCACCAAATCAATACTGATCTGCCTGCCATTGGAGTCCTGCACCCCAATTAGCAGGCGGTTACCGCTGTCCTCATAGCCGAGCATCGTATATGGGCCGGCCGCACGCAGTTTCGTGAGAGAGTTGTAAAGGTTACTAGACGGTGTCTGCTTAAGTAATGATTGCGAAAAATGCGAGCGGATCTGCGCCTGAGTAATGCTCTTGGAGTTAGAAATGCTGTAAAGCAGCCAGCTAGCCGCCACCCCCGCCGGCGTCGTGGGCATATCCCGTACCACCTCAGCCTTATAGGTTGCGGTAGGAGCCACGGCCACTCGCGGCTGGCTAGGCCCGCAACCGGCCAGCAGCGCCAATGCAGACACTGTCACCGTCAAGGTTTGCAGCTTACGGCGGGTTTTTGAGTGTGCATTAACGCGCAACTTACGCCCCGCAACGGCGACGACGTGTGCCGCCGTCGTGCTGACGCGTACTGCCGTGGCACTGACGCGTGCCGACGTCGTGCCCAGGGCACCCAGCCTAGACCTGGCTTTAGCAGCCATTAAGGTTCCTGCACCTCAACCAGCTGGGCCAAATTCTTCGCCAAAACCTCACTGACACGCTCAACCACATCCAGGGTGTCGCGAAAATCGTCCTCATCGCCATACCAAGGGTCTGGCACATTCAAGCCAGTCAGACTGCCTTGCCCCTGCAAGGCCGCCTCCACCTGCTCGCGGCAGTGCGGGTCATAGACACGGTAAAGCTGTACGCGGCCTGGGTCTACGCCTAGCTTCTGGGCGCGGCGAATCAACTCCCGCTGATGACTGGCGGTCATAGCTAGCAGCAGATCAGCGTGACGCAGCTGGGTGTCAGTAATCTGAGCGGCCCGGTGCGTGCTGATGTCACCGCCCTTATAGCCCTGCTCACGCAGCAGGCGGGCAGCGCGGTAATCAATCGGATTGCCCTGCTCTTCATTAGAAACCCCGGCAGAGCTAACCTCCACCTCGCTTACCCCCAGCTCGCGCAGGCGCTGCGCCAGCACAATTTGGGCCATAGCTGAGCGACAAATATTGCCGGTACACACCATAACCACGCGGTAAGGCAGGCGTTCAAACGCCGGAAGTAAAGAAAGGTATGACATAGCCACGCCCTTATTATTCCACGTAAGACTAAACTTGCCTCATGAGTCACAAACCAAGCGCGATTGACGCCATCGCCAACGAGTACACCGCCAAGGTAATTGAGCTTTCACCGATGACCGGCTCCTCTACCGGCCTAGGTCAGCGCCACGACGTCCTAGACGATTTCTCCCCCGAGGGTCTAAACGCATACACCCAGCTAGACCGCGAAACCCTAGCCAAGCTGGATGAAGTAGCCCCCACCGACGCCGTCGACGAAGTAACCGTAGCCGCCATGCGCGAACGCCTAGGGCTATCAATTGAGCTAGCCGAAGCTGGCGAGCCGCTACGCAACCTCAACAACATCGCCTCCACCTCGCAGGACATTCGCGACCTATTCGACCTGCTACCCACCGAGACCGAGCAGGACTGGGCCAACATCAGCGCCCGCCTAGGCGACGTCAAGCGGGCCCTGGGTGGTCACGTCGAATCCCTGCGCCTAGCCGCCAGCCGTGGGCAGGTAGCCGCCGCCCGCCAGGTGCGCGCCGTGGCCGGGCAAGCCCACAACCAGGCCGGCGAGTCCTCCTCCTTCCTGACCCTAGTGTCCTCCCCCGAAACTCAGGCCCTGCCCGAGTCCCTACGCAAGGAGCTGGCCGCCAACGCCGCCAGTGCCCAGGCAGCCTACGGCGACTTCGCGAACTTCCTGGAGACCGAGCTGCTGCCCCAGGCGGGCGAGCAGGACGGCGTCGGGCGCGAACGCTACCAGCTGTTCTCGCGCGAATTCCTAGGCGCCACCATTGACCTAGACGAAACCTACGAGTGGGGCCGCGAGCGCCTGGCCGCCATCGACGCTGAGCAGCGCGAAGTGGCCCGCGAGCTGTACGGCGAGGGCGTCAGCGTGCAGGAAGCCCTCAAGCGCCTGGATGAGGAGCCGCGCTACCAGCAGCACGGCACCGACGCGCTGAAGAAGTGGATGCAGGAAACCGCCGACGCCGCCGTGGCCGGCCTAAACGGCACTCACTTTGACATCCCCGCCCCGCTGCAGCGCATCGAATGCTGCATTGCGCCCTCCTCCACCGGCGGTATCTACTACACCGGCCCCTCCGATGACTTCTCGCGTCCGGGGCGTATGTGGTGGTCTGTGCCCGCCGGCACCACCGTGTTTAACACCTGGCAGGAGCGCACCACCGTGTTCCACGAGGGCGTTCCCGGCCACCACCTGCAGCTGGGTATGCAGACCTACCTGCGCGATGAGCTCAACGACTGGCGCCGCCACCTGTGCTGGGTTTCTGGGCACGGCGAAGGCTGGGCGCTTTACGCTGAGCGCCTCATGGCCGATCTGGGCTGGCAGGATGACCTGGGTGACCGCATGGGTATGCTCGACTCCCAGCGTCTGCGTGCGGCCCGCGTGGTGCTAGACATTGGTGTGCACACCGGCAAGCAGCGCCCGGCTGAGCTGGCGGCTCTGCCCGGGGTTGGCGAGGGTAAGTGGGATCGCGACAGCGCCTGGGCTTACCTGACCCACAATGTGGCTATGGCTGAGGGCTTCTTGTCCTTTGAGCTGGAGCGTTACCTGGGGTGGCCGGGGCAGGCGCCGGCTTACGCAGTGGGTCAGCGTCTGTGGGAGTCTATTCGCGACGACGCCGCCGCTAAGGCCGCCCGTGAAGGCAAGGAGTTCTCGCTTAAGGACTTCCACTCTCGCGCACTGGCTATTGGTAGCGTGGGCCTGGATGTGCTGCGCGAGGCGCTGAGCTAATCTGCTTGGCCTTGGGCTGGAGGCCGGGTGGCCTTGGGCCTGGGCCGGGTGGCTGGGCTGGGTGGCGCTTGGACCGGCCCGCCCGCCTGCGCCGGGCGGCGGCCTGTGCTGAGGCTGGCCTGGCCTGGTCTGGTGGCCCGGCAGCCAGGCTAGCGCCTGAACTGGCTAGGCCCGAGACCGCGCAGCAAACAGGACACTGACAGGGCCAGGCGCCGTCGCCGTAGGAACTACGTCGACGGCGTCGCCTTGCAGTATGACCGGTCTGGGTGTGTCCCGACGGCCAGGGCCACGGCCCTTGGTTCACAAATACTGACATTTCGTCCCCTCCCTATAAAACCCCATGAATTTTTTATAGGGAGGGGACGATTTTGCCTGTATTTGACTGCCTGTATTTGACTGTGCCTGCTGCCTGAGTCAGTCCCAGAAGGAGGCCACGTCCACTACCCCACCACTGGCCTCGAAGTCAGCGCGCACGGCCTGACGCAGTTGCGGGTCACTGAGGTAATCCAGGGCCACACTGGCCAGGCCCCAAGCCCCATCCACAGCCGCGCGGTCGCCTAGCGGCGAGCCAGCCGCCGTCGCAAATTCATGAGTGTGCAGGGCCGTACCCTCGGGGGCAATCTTGATCAGCGGGTGAATCCCGGGCACACGCTGGGACACGTTACCAAAATCAGTGCCTGCCGCAATTACCTCGGTAATCACCCCACGCGGCAGCACCGTGCGTCCGACTGTGTTCTGCGCCCGCACCCAAGCCTGGCTAAGCGGACCATTGGCACGCACCGGCATCTCATTGGTGGTTTCACCGGTAAGGATCTCCACCCCACAGCCGGTAGCTAGGGCGGCACCCCGGAACACATCCTCCACCCGCGTCACCAGGTCGCGCAGCGTGGCAGCATCCAGCGAGCGCACAATCACACTCATTTCTGCCCGCTCAGGCACCACATTAGGTACCAGCCCACCGTCGGTAACCACCGCGTGCATACGGTCTGAGGGCAGCATGTGCTGACGCAGTAAACCCATACCCACCTGCGCCACCGTCACTGCATCCAGGGCGTTGCGGCCCATAAAGGGGGCGCTGGCGGCGTGGGCGGAAACCCCGTGGAACACTACGCGCATCCGGCGTACCCCCAGCCAGGCCTGATCCACCAGGTCGTAGGCGTAGGAGTGGGTTTGGATGGCGGCGTCCACCCCCTCTAGCATGCCGCGCTGGGCCAGGATTTCCTTGGCGGTGTCGCATTCTTCCGCCGGGGTGGTTTGCAGGATAACCCGCCCGCCTAGCGCGCCGGGGTGGCTTTTTTCCAGTTCAGCTAGGGCTAGGAAGGCCCCCACGGAGTTGGCACACATGACGTTGTGACCGCAGCCGTGGCCCACCCCGGGTAGGGCGTCGTATTCGCACAAAATCGCGATTGTGGGCTGCTTTTCGCTGCGGTCCGCGTCAGCTGCGACGACGGCGCCGGCGGCCGGGGCAGGCGCGGCCGGGTTGGCGCCGGCGGCAGCTGTGCTGGGGGTGGCGGCCTCGCCGCCGATTTGGGCGCGCAGCGAGGTTTCCATGCCGAAACTGGCGCGCTCAACCTCAATGCTGTGGGCTTGCAGCAGCTTAGCGACGGCGTCGGCGGCATAAAACTCTTGGTAACCCACCTCGGGGTGGGCGTGAATATCCTGGCTTAGCGCCACGATCTGCGGGGCCAAAGCCTCAATGTGGGCTTTTAGTTCTTCACGCAGCTGGATGCTGGCACCGCCGTGGGGATCCAAGGCGGTGGCGGTGGGGTTAGCTTGACGGCGTTTTTCGGTTTCTACAGCAAGTTGGTCGTAAAAAGCTCGGGAGGGCACAGTGGGCTGGCTAAGGTCGCGCATAGTTCAACTATAGGAATCTGCACACAAAACGGGCAGTGCCAGTTAAGCACTGCCCGCCAATAGCCTGGCCCCGGCGCCTAGCGCAGGGCCGTGCGCGTCGGCCTGTCGACGCAGCCTTGGCAGTCGGGGCCGGACAATCAGTCCCGGCGCCGGGAGCGGCCCGCAGCTAGCGCGCTAGAGCCAGCAACTAGACCTACCTGCAGCTAGGCCTGCCTGGGGCCAAACACGCTGGCCCCCAAAGCGAAGGGGAAACCAGGCTTTAGCAAGGCATCGACAGCCGGACGCACAAAGCTAATCAGCTTGCCGGCGTCGAGCGCCTCACCAGCGGTCTCCACGCCGTTAATTTCCGCCCTACCCAGCAAATCAGAGTAGTTAATGCTCATATCCAAGCTAGTGACGCCGTCGGGCTTAGAGTAACCCGCCCAGCTGGGAACCTCACTCATATCCACCATGGTGACCAGGTGGAAATACATGTACCCCAACTCATCCAGGGTGGAAGACACGCTCAGCAGGTGATGCGTTTGGGGGTTGCCCGACTCGTGCAGCGTAAACACGGTCAGCAGCCCGTCGCGCGCCCCACGCAGCAGCATCCGGGCAATATGCACACTGAAAGCGTCGGCGTCGAAAAACTCGCCCATAGCCTCCTGGTAAGGCAGCGGGTCACTGATGCCAATACGGGCCCCAGCCCCCACGTCCTTAATGGCGCGCTTACCCCTGGGGGTGATGGCCTTGAGCTCCAAAATGTTGCCCATCAGGCGCCCCACCTCCACCCGCTCACTCCAGCCGGCAGGGGCCCCCTCGGTGATTTCACGCTCCTCAACTAGCCCCAGCCCCAGCACTTCAGCCAGGTCAATGTCGCTTTGGTGCCAGGTGATCAGCCCGTCTTCGTGCCATAGGGGGACGACGCCGTTAAAGGGCAGTCCGAAAGTTACGGTATGCATGTAGCTCCCTAGCTGACTTAGAAGTCCCAGTCTTCATCCTGGGTGGCTTCAGCTGTGCCGATGACGTAGCTGGAGCCAGAGCCGGAGAAGAAGTCGTGGTTTTCGTCAGCGTTAGGGGAAAGCGAAGCCAAAATGGCCGGGTTTACATCCGTGGAGTCAGCCGGGAACATGGCCTCATAGCCCAGGTTCATTAGGGCCTTGTTGGCGTTGTAACGCAGGAACTTCTTAACGTCCTCGGTTAGGCCTAGCGGGTCATAGAGATCCTCGGTGTACTGCTCTTCATTGTCGTAGAGCTCAAAGAGCAGCTCGAAAGTGTAGTCCTTAAGCTCCTGCTGACGCTCGGGCGAAGCCTCAGCCACAGCCTGCTGGTACTTGTAACCAATGTAGTAGCCATGCACGGCCTCGTCACGAATGATCAGGCGGATCAGGTCAGCGGTGTTGGTGAGCTTGGCGTGGCTAGACCAGTACATGGGGGCGTAGAAACCTGAGTAGAACAGGAAAGACTCCAGCATGGTGGAGGCAACCTTACGCTTTTCCGGGTCATCGCCACGGTAGTAGTTGAGGATAATGTCAGCCTTGCGCTGCAGGTGGGGGTTTTCTTCACTCCAGCGGTAGGCTTCATCGATTTCCTTAGTGGACAGCAGCGTCGAGAAAATCGAGGAGTAGGAGCGTGCGTGCACCGACTCCATGAAAGCAATGTTGGTTAGCACCGCTTCCTCATGCGGGGTGCGCGCGTCAGGGATCAACGAAACCGCACCCACCGTGCCCTGGATGGTGTCTAGCAGCGTCAGACCGGTGAAGACGCGGTTAGTCATGAGCTTTTCATCTTCAGTCAAGGTAGCCCAGGAGGGCACATCATTGCTCAGCGGCACCTTTTCAGGCAGCCAGAAGTTACCGGTGAGGCGGTCCCACACTTCAAGGTCTTTGTCATCAACCAGGCGGTTCCAGTTAATGGCCTGAACGCGGTCTAGTAGCTTGAGCTTCTCGTGATGCATTGGGACCTTCTTGAGGTGGATAGTGAGCAAAAGGCAACTCAATACTAGCCAATACCCGCCACAAACGGGCCTAGGCCAACGCCACAAAAAAGGGACTGTCGCAATCAAAAGATGGCGCCACCAAAAGGTGGCACAACCAAAAACGGGCTGGCCGTCTAGACCACCTAGACGGCCAGCAGCGAAAATATGGTGTAAGGCCACAGATTACTGTGCAGGGCCTATTTGTTGCGCCTGCGCGGCGCCTTTGGGAGCCGGCGAGCTGGCGATTGTGCAGGGCCAAGCCTCACAGCATACAGCTGACGCAGCCTTCTACCTCAGTGCCCTCCAGGGCTGCCTGGCGTAGACGCACGTAGTAGATGGTCTTGATGCCCTTACGCCAAGCGTAAATCTGGGCCTTGTTCAGGTCACGGGTAGTGGCGGTGTCCGGGAAGAACAAGGTTAGGCTCAGGCCCTGGTCAACGTGCTGGGTAGCGACCGCATAGGTGTCGATAATGGCCTTATAGCCAATCTCGTATGCGTCCTTGTAGTACTCCAGGTTGTCGTTGGTCATGTAGGGGGCCGGGTAGTAGACACGCCCAATCTTGCCTTCCTTACGGATCTCCACCTTGGCCACGATCGGGTGGATCGAGGAGGTGGAGTTGTTGATGT
>ERZ773203.22-NODE-22-length-89387-cov-74.668741_pt1 | contig 89387 bp, 82 predicted proteins | sample MGYA00580529_ERZ773203 | MGnify/ENA primary metagenome ERZ773203 (study PRJEB29015, sample SAMEA2738176) | human oral metagenome | biome: human oral; feature: human-associated habitat; material: saliva | place: China | collected 2177 ... | reverse complement strand
GCTCTTGTGACCCCCTCACAGCCCCGTAGAAGCTCCCAAACGGTATCAGTTGGTACCAGTAGCAACGACGACAGATAGGGGGCTTAGCGGGGCGTCTACGGCTTCTACCCCTCAGCTGCCTACCCGTGTAAAAAGAATGTAAATAGCGTGAAATATCTGTGTGGCTAACATCATAAAACAATTGTTTACCTTACACAGCGGCGCATAGACCCCCTCCCCCACCCACTCCCCCTCAACCCCTCACAAGCCAGCAAATACAAGGGCAAACAGCCCGGCGGCTACCGCCCAAAAATACCCCTACCCCTCCCCCCACCGGCGGGCGTATCAGTAATTATTAGGCATACAAGAAATGCAAATCTAATAAGTCGATTTGACAACCAAAAGTGCGCTTACTCTCGCTACATCTTAGTATTTTCTTTCTGTGCAGGAACCCTGCAGGGAGAAGGCACCCCCCTACCCCGGCACCCACTCCCCCTATCAGCTATGCCCTACCACCCCTGCCAATGAAGCAGCCGGCGGGCTAGTTGCCGACTGCATCAATCCCCCATGAGAAAAGCAACGACAAGCAAGCAGCCGGCACGCCTCACAGCCCACCACACCCCGCCGTTAGAAGGGCACACAAAGGACCCCACGCCTCACCCCCTTTCCCCGATCAGAACACGCTTACCGCCTGCAGGGACAGCGGCGAGCGCAGGCGGTAGTTGGTGTAAGGGCGGGTGGACGGTCGCAGGCCAGCAGGTGGGGGCTGGTGGTGTGTAGTGGTGCTCTGCAGTGGGTGGGGGGTTTAGCCGCGATACGGGGGCGAGCGCGTCGGTGGGGCGTCGGTGGGGTGAGCGTTGCAGGCGGGTGTGATGAACTGACCACGATACGCAGGGCGGGCGAGGTGTGGGCGGGGGTGGCTCGGAGGTAGCACAAAGGGGTGAGCGCGCAGTGGGTGGCGCGGTTTACCCCGGGGTAAGGGGAGAGGAAGGCGAGAGCAGGTGGGCGAGCTGCAGGGAGTGGGGGGTTTGGCCGCGTTAGGTCTACCGGCGGGGTAAGACGGCGAGCGCGGAGAAAGAGGTGGAGCAGCGGTGGGACGTCTTGGCCGCGTTACAGCGGGGTGCTCCCCCGCTGCTAGGTGCTAGGTGGGATGAGCTGGAACGATACGGCAGCGGCGGGCGGGTACAGGGGGCGTGGTGGTGGTGCCAGGGCTGGGTAGCAGAGGGGAGGAAGGGTTGGTTGGTTGGTGGTTTACCCCGGGGTAAGGGAGAAGGAAGCGAGCGCGGGCGGTGGTTGGTGTAGATGGTGTGCTAGTGGACGGTCGCAGGCCAGCAGGTGGGGCTGGTGGTGTTTGCTTACCCCGGGGTAAGAGAAAAGGATGGCAAGAGCGGCGGGTGCTCCCCTGCTGGGTGCGTCGGTGTGATGAACTGACCACGTTAGGGCGGGGTTCGGTAGATCCGGGGGTAAGAGAAGAAGGTGGGGGTGTGATGAGGTGTGAACGTTACGGGTGTGCGAGCGCGGGCGGTGGTTGGTGTGGTCGGTGCGGGTGGGTGGTCGCTGGCCAGGAAGTGGTGCTGCAGGGGGGACGTTTGGCCGCGTTACGGGGGGTGCTCCCCCGCTGCTGGTGGTGCGGCTGGAGGGGCGAGCGGAGGTAGGAGGAGCGGGAGCAAGGGTGTGGTGATAGCAGAGTGCAGTGATTGCAGAGTGATGTCATGTCGTTGTGTAGGCGAGCGCGCAAGGGGGGCGGGCAGGGGTGGGGGGTTTAGCCGCGTTAGGTGCGCTACGGGGGTTTACCAAAGAGGCGAGTGCGGGCGGAGATGCCAGGGCTTGGTGGTCTGCTGGGGGTGAGCGCGGCGGGGCGCTTGCAGGAGGAATGCAGACGGGGCGGGCGGGGCTCGGCGGGGTGTGATGAACTGGAACGATAGCGGGGGTGGTGGGACGTTTAGCCGCGATAGACGGGGGCTGCTCTCCCCCGCCCGCTGGTGCGTGCCGACTTGCCAACTTGCCAACTTGCCAACTTGTTGGCTTGTTGGGAAGTCGGGAAGTCGGAGACTTGGTAAGTGGGAGAGTTGGCGGGTGCGGTGCTGGTGGGCAGGTAGCACGGAGGTGAGCTGCCCCCTGGTGGTGGGTGCTGTGGAAGGAGGCGGCGAGCGCAGGAAGGAGCGGCAGTTTACCGGCGGGGTAAGAGAGAGAAGAAGTGCGAGCGCAGCCGGGCGGACGGTTTACCCGGGGGTAAGGGAGAAAAGAGGGGCAGCCGGCACGAGTTGATGGAGCGGGTACAGGTGTAGGCGGCGAGCGCCGGGGTGCTGTGGTCTCTACCGGCAGGGTAAGAGAAAAAGGGAGGGGGTGAAGGGTTGCAGGGTGTAGGCGAGCGCGGGGGGCGCAGGAGGGGTGGGACGTTTAGCCGCGCTACGGGAGATCTCGACTCTCCCCTGCTCTCCCCCCGCCTGGCCCTTGGTGGGTGGTGCCAACTTGCCGACTTTTCGACTTGTTGGCTTTCCGACTTTCCGGCTTTTCGACATGTTGGCTTGTTGGGAAGTTGGTGGGTAGGTGTGGGTACAGAGTGGGGGGTTTAGCCGCGCTAGGTCTACCCGGGGGGTGAGGAAGGGCGGGTGGCAGCAGGAGGTGTGGGCGAGGTCGGGTACAGGGTAGATGCAGGGTGCAGGTGTGGGCGGTGAGGAAGGGAAGCAGCGAGGGGGCGGGGCAGGGTCTGGAGGCAGCGAAACGCAGCAGGTAGCACAGAGGCGTGAGTACAGGGGGTGGTTTTTTGGTTTACCCCGGGGTAAGACGGCGAGCGCGGCGGGGTCTGCAGGGTGCAGTGCTTGCATTGTGCATTCATTGCAGAGTGATGTCATGTCGTTCTGCAGGGGCGAGAGCAGGCGGGCGGAGATGCCAGGGCCTGGTGAGGTGGTGGGGGGTTTAGCCGCGATACGGGGGCGGGGGGCGAGAGCGGATACAGGGTGGTGGGTACAGGTGTAGGCGGCGAACGCAGGGGCTCGGCGGGGCACAGGAGGTGGGGGCAGGAAGGGCTCTCCCGTGCTGTGGGTGGTGGCTGGTTTACCGGCGGATAAGAGGGAAAAGAGGGGCAGCCGGCGGGTAGGTGGTGCAGGCGGGATGGGATGAGGTGTGAACGATAGCGAAGGGGCAGGGGGAGTGTGGGGGTGCAGGGTGATAGCAGTTTGCAGTGATTGCAGAGTGCTATCAGGCCGTGGTGTGGGTTGCAGAGGAGCGACGGGGGGCACTCGCAGGCGGGTACAGGCGAGCGCGGCAGGGGTGATTGCAGGCAAAGGTGCAGGGCGGATTTAGCCGCGCTAGGCGGTCTCCAGTGCTGCTGGTGGTGCGGGGCGTGGTGCCAACTTGCCAACTTGCCAACTTGTTGGAGAGTCGGAGAGTTGGCGGGTAGTGGGGGGGGGTGATAGCAGTTTGCAGTGCTTGCATTGTGCATTCATTGCATTGTGCTATCAGTACAGGGTGCAGGCGGCAAGCGCCGGGCGGGGGTTCGGGTGTAGCACGAGCGGATCAAGGAGGCGGGGCGTAGGTAGCAGCGGGGTGCTGGCGTGTGCCAACTTACCAACTTTTCGACTTGTCGGTTTGTTGGGAAGTTGGCGGGTAGCGGTGGTGCCTGTGGAGGGGGTATCAGGCGCAGGGCGGCGCGGGCGAGAAGGTGTGAACGATAGCAACAGGCAACAGTGCGGATATGCGAGCACAGGGAAGAAAGATAGGGGAGAGGTAGATGCACAGAGAGCGAGCGCAAGATCGCAGCGCACCAGAACAAAAAAGGGGTGGGCACACCCGCCGCTACCTTCCCCCTAAAAAAGGGGAGAAGAAGAGAGGGGTGCGCCCACCCAGAATAGACACTCACACAGAAACCGTGAGGAAAAGGCTAACGAAGAGGGGTAACCCACCAAGTACACCCCCACACGGTGGTGGTCAGTGCGCGAGCAGGAAAGCCCCGTATCGGCCAGAGTCAGGCTCTACTAAAATTTCAGCGAACACCTCAATGAAAGCCTCACGGCTCTGCAGCATGTCTAGAAAAAGGGGGCGGGGTACCTGAACAGCCAAAGGGTCTTCCAGGTAACCTGTGCAGGCTACCTGGAAGACCTTTGCGGTAGGTACCACCGGCCCAAACCAAAGAGAGAAAAAGAGAAACGAGGAGGGCAACTTTCGTTGCTCACCATTCCCTAGTGAAAGCCCCTCGCCCCGATACCGGGTCAAGGGGAAGGGGAATAAGTGCAAGCACTCGAAACTAAAAGTTCGTTCCTCAATGAAAGCTCCCGACGTGCAGAGTGGACGAGCTGAAGCCCGGCACCCTGCACGCGGGAGAAAAGGGAAGAAAGCGATGCTCCATCCAAAGTGAAGTACTACCCTCAATGAAAGCCCCGCACCCCTGTCTGTAGCACGCAGCCACAGAACAGCGAGGTGGGGGAATAGGAATCAAGCAGCCAGTTACTACCAAACCAAAATTTAATTCCTCAATGAAAGCTCCCAACCCACAAGAAGCAACAGACCAAAGCCAGCTACATTCCTATGCGTGGGAGAAGAGAAGGTAGAAGCACGTTGCTCTCAGAAGTAAAACTCCATCCCTCAATGAAAGCCCTGCCGCTGCCACAGGGTGGTGCGGCAGGGAATATAGGAGTTCAAGAAATCTCGCTAGATAACGTTGATTCCTCAATGAAAGCTCCCGACGTGCAGAGTGGACGAGCCGAAGCCCGGCACCCTGCACGCGGGAGAAGAGAAGAGGGAGTTACGCACCCACCACGATATTTTCCATTCCTCAATGAAAGCCCTACCTCCTGCCTGCCTGCCTGCGAACAGGACATGCAGACAGGGGAGGGAAAGTTAGGAAAGTTCCGCACCAGCATGGTTAAAGTACATTCCTCAATGAAAGCCCTGCACCACCCCTGCGCCCGCATATACCCCCTTAGCGGAGGCTATGAGAGAAGGGGAGGTGAGGGAATAAGAGGTTAGGAAAAGTCACCCCAGAAAATATTCGCTCCTCAATGAAAGCCCCGCCGCCACACAAGAGGTCAACGGGGAAGAAGGTAATCAACGATGCTCAAAGAAGCACTCAGTAGCCACCTCAATGAAAGTCCCGCCGCTCTGGGTCAGCATGAGATGCTGGCGCAGAGGGAGGGAAAGAGGAGGAATATTTAAACCCAATAAAAATAAACAGTACGTTCCTCAATGAAAGCCCCGCCGCCACACAAGAGAGGTCAGCGGGGAAGAAGGCGACCGTAAAGCACAAGAGAACTTACAGTGTCTGCCTCAATGAAAGCTCCCAACACACAAGAGCAACGGGCCGAAGCCAGATACATTCCTGCACGTGGGAGAAAAGAGAGGAAAGCAATGCTCCCTGAAACTAATAGTGGAGTCCTCAATGAAAGTCGTGCACGCACTCAATGCTCCAGACGTACGGCACGAAATAACCCTACTTAGGGGTGTCTGGGAACCCCCGGCTCAGGGCAAGGGAGGAATCAACCGCAAGGCACCCCGAAGGGGTGTGTCAAGAGGGGTTAGGGGTGTTCTGCACCAGAGGTAAAGGGGGAACTCAAGCATGGAACCCCCTGTAGGAACCCTTCACCTCTGGACCGTTGGGCCGTCTCATAAGAGGCAGCTAGCAGGTCGGGGGAGGTGGGTGCAGAAGAACGTGAAGCGGGTGCACTTCAGTGTTTTTCTTCCTCACACAGGCACGTAGTGTGCGTGTGTTTTTCTCTGTTTCTCTGTTTAGTTATGCCTCAACAATACCGCGTGAATTCAGGGGTTGCAAGCAGATTCGTCACCTGAGAGCGAATTTTTTTCACATAGTTCTGCTCATGTGGAATGGTATGTGATTTTCTTACGTGTTGTATAAGAGAAAGAAGAGTGTGAGAGGGCGCCGAAAGTGATACTCTGGAGGCATGATCCCCGCGTTGCAGCGGGGATGAGCCAGTATTCATAAACTTGGTCGATGCGCTCCCTGCGCAAGCGGGGATGAGCACAAGCTCCAAGAAGGGAGCCCCGAAGAATCTTCTTCGGGGCTCCCTTCTTTTTCGCCCCCCACCCCTGCACTGGCTGATCCGGAGCCAGAAGCAAAGGTGCTTAGGGTCTTGTTCTAGAGGCGAGCGCGTAGGCGGAGGTGGGTGATAGCAGATTGCAGTGAATGCACTATGCACTGTGCATTCACTGCAGGGTGCTGTCATGTTGCTGTGCTGGCGGTACGGGGATATGGGCGGGGTGGCTGGCTTTCCAACTTTCCAACTTTCCAACTTTCCAGGTTTCCGGCTTCTTGGTTCTTTGGCTTTTTGGCTGCTGCTGGTGGGGGTTAGGCGGGGGTACAGCGAAGCCCTGATGCGTATCTCCGAGAGGGGGCATCAGGGCTTGCTCAATGAAAGTCTCCCGCCCCGAGGTTGGGGCGGGAGAAAAGGGGTAGCCGTGAGCTCTTGTTTTTCTCATAGAACACGCCTCAATGAAAGTCTCCCGGGTCTTCCGGCAAAGGGTGGCACCGGGAGAAATAGGGGGTTAGGCGAAGAATTCACCGCGTGCTAAAGATCGTGCCTCAAGGAAAGCCCCGGCCACGATGGCCAGGGAAGGGGGTAATGCGTGGTTGATAGGACGCTGCATTACCGAGGAGGCAGGGGCTTTAGCACTGCTACCTGTCTCTAGTGTAGCGGGTTTTTGGTGGGGGTGTCTACACGGTTTGTCATTTTTTGAATCATAACTTTTCACACATTCTTTGTTGTGTGAAGTTTTGAAGTATATCTAGCTTGACAAGGATAAACTCATTGGATTCAGGGGATTTGGGGGTGCGTTTTTAGGGTTGCCGGGTTGCCAACTTGGTGGCATGTCGACTTGCCACTTTCCCGCTATATTGGATTCCCAACAAGCCAACTTTCCAACATGCCGACTTTCCAAGTTTTCGACTTGTTGGATTCTTGGTGTAGGTGAGCAGGCTGCAGAAAGGCGAGCGCAGGCGGGGTGGGTAGGAGGAGGTGGAGGGTATAGAGCACCCCCGCTAGGTGGGGTTTAGCGGGGGTGCAGGGTGAGGGGTTAGAAGGTGAGGGTGGGTTCTAGCTGGTCTTCGGTATCGGTCACGCCGTTGGTGCGGCGATGGGAGATGATCAGCAGGTTGATGATGAGGCTGAGAACTCCGACGATGAAGATGCCGTTGATGGCGGCGTTCCAGCTGAAGAAGGCGGCTGTTGCGAGGAGTGGGCCGAAGATCGGGGCGTAGTTCTGCGCAATAGATTGAGTCTTGCCGACGCCATAAAAAAGCATCATTCCAAGCGCAAGGGCGACAATCGGCGCAATGGGGAACCCTTCTATGGCCTGCTTCAAATCTAGTACGAGCAAGAAGGCTGCGAATCCTCCCAGAAGAGGCATACCGATGCTTTTAATCAACTCCGTCATATCTTCGAGCGCTTCGCTATTGCTCTCGACAAGACGGTCAAACGCAAAGGTGCCCACGAACAGATAGACCACCATGCGGAGGCCAACCTCCTGTATTTCGGTCGGTGCCGCACCTGATGCTTGCAGAGCATCGCTTACCAAGAGCAATCCGAGGGTTGCTCCGGCTGTGGCGGCGAGCGCGCGCCTGCAGCGGTGGGTGAGGGTGTCTTGTGAGGAGGGGAAGAGGGAGGGGCCGATGAGGCAGGCGAGGAGGTAGGCGGGCATCCATTGGTGCCAGAGTCCGGTAATTCCGAGGAGGAATGATCCGGCGGTACTGGTGGTGAGGAGGCGGATGGAGACGGGGATTTTGGAGAGTAGGCTGAGCAGCTGTGCGTGCTGTTTAGGGGTTGGGTTTGGGGTGCTCATGGGGGCCTTTTCTGTCGGTGGGATTTGGGGAAGTCTTGCCGGGGCGGGGTGTGTGGGGGTGCCTAGAGTCTGCCGGTAATTACTTGTTTTGTTGGGGTAGACACTCGGACCTTCAAGACTCCTCGCAAGCGAGCTTCTTTCAGCCCGAGTGTATCACACCATAAGAAACGGCGTGGCGCCTTGCTTGGAATGCCGGGGAACTATATATTTGTCACAAGTACAAAAGTTGTAATTTAACAACATGGGCGGGGTATCCACCCCCCTGCACGGAAGGATATGCGCATGCGTGCCGACATTGCCGAAAACATCCGCCACGACGTCGTGACCGATGATCAGTACATCCTGGAGGTCGTCCCCTTCAGCAGCGAGCGCTGGTACACCGATAAGCCGATGACCCTTGAAGAGCTGGCTGAGTGGATCGGTCAGCCCGATCTCAAAACCCCGATGTCACAGCCTCTGGTAGACGCGCTGGGTGGCTGGTTCGTGTACGGCTCTGACCGCAAGGAGCTGTCTAAGGATCAGGTGGAAAATCTGTGGCGCTGGTACACCGAGTCTCCGGTGACTGGTTCAGATCCGGATGCTGTGACGGTCTACGACGGCTCGGTGGTAAAAGATCTAGATGAGGATGAGGACGATTGGGACTCTGCCGCTTTGGTGGTACACCGGAACCCGATTCCCTACACGGAGGAGTCCGTGTCCGAGTATGCGCGCATTACTCTCGATGTTTCTGCCGTCACTCTGCACAAGGCGAGCGCCTGGTTGAGCAACCGAATGGAAGAACTGGCTGCGGTGCTTGCTGCTCATCGGGAGAGTGACTGTCATGTGATGCCTGCGTCGGTGCGCGAGAAGTTTGCTGCGCGAATCGCTGGTCTGGATGAGGAATTGGAATCACTGCCTCAGAAGCAGCCGTACCGTCTGGTTCGTGAGCCTAGCTACCATGCGACGACTGGTGCGCCTCGGGTGAAGTTCGTACTTCGGATTGTGGATGTGGACGACAGCTGCGTTGATCTCCTCTCCCCACTGATTCATCCTGGCGATGATGAAGTGACTTTCGATGTGGAAATTTCAGCACAGCACAGTGTGGCTGAGCTAGCTGAGATTGCTACTGCCGAGTTTGAACGTCGATTTGGACTGCCTGCAGGCTCTGTGGCGTTGGCCGATGAAGACTAGATGAAAATTTAAGAAAGGGGGGTGTTTGCCGGGCACCGGCGGCACCCCTCTTTTTTCTTCCCCCGTTTGGGGGTGGGGTGCGCTCGCGTTAAGGAGGTGGGCGGGCTTTGGTGTGTGAGAGGAGAATTCGATGAATGAACGTTTGGAGGGTGCTGCCCTGTACCGTGCGGTGGTGAAGGAGTGGGACCCGGCGGCAGGGGAGTGGGTCGTAACTGCTGAAGCAGTCGATACTCTGGAAGGCTTGGTGTCCTGGGCCGCTCTGGGTGTGGGCGCGAGCGCCGAGAGCAGCGGTAGGGGTGGTCAGGATCGTTTCTTTGCTCTGGTGGCTGATGCTGCTGCGAGGGTGGTTTCTCCGCCGTATCGTGCTGAGGATATTGCGTTGTATATTCGTGAGTCTTTCGGTCTGTCCGATGAGGAGCGGGTGAGTGTTGTACCGGTGGCTGGTGGGGAATCTTCGACGTGGTCGGTGTTGGAGTCTTTCATGTGGCGTGAGGAGCAGGGGGAATTGAATACGGAGGAGCGGGTGCAGTGGCAGCAGATTGCCAGCCGGTTCCTCTACCACCCGTACGGCAGCTTCCTCAATCCAGCGTAGAGAGGTCGATCGGTTAGGTGACTGGCCGTTAGCGTCTATATTCAACGAGTGTCCCCTGGTGTTTTGGGGCGCTCATTTCTTATACATTGTCATGTGGGACATGATGACGAACTGGCACGCAAACTCTTTATATTCGTGGGATAATTAAGTCATAGAACATAACAGTGTTTGGTGTTTAGAAGCATCAATAGCTGGACACTCGCCACGCATAAGCGTGGCAGCACCCTTAGAGAAAGGACATACAAAAATGCGCTCTACCAACCCTTATATCCAGGATGGGACTTTCAAGCAGCGGCACGAGCATACTGCGCGCACGAACATGCCCCGCGGCATTAGCTACATCTTCAGTCGCATCTGGTCTATCGACGACGAAGAGTACGTGGTCGAGAAGTTGCATATTGACTACAACCTCATTGATGAGTTCATTGATCGGGAAAGCACGGATACGGATGTTGCTGACGACGTAGATGTGGCGATTCTTAACGCTTTCCTTACCCACATTGTCAGTAATGCCGCGGAGTTTATGTCGCCTCACCAGGTGGCCTGCCTTACCGCTTTGATCCTCGCTTCCTGCCAGGATGGGCCTACCCGAGTTTCCACCCTCGACGTGGCGAAGAATGAGCTTATTCTGTGGCAGCAGGAACACGACCCTGCCACTAAAATCCAGAAGGGGATCCTCAAAGCCAAGTTTGCGGCCCGTACCGCCTCTGAAATCGCCCGAACAGCTGCAGACGAGAAGATCAAGGCTGAGTATGTTGAGGTGATCAATCGGATTGCGGCGGTAGCTCAGAAAGCCGCCGAATCTACCGAGAAATTCCGCCCATTCGCGGAGGAAGATTCCGGTGACGCTGAGGGTCTGCGTGAGGCTGCTCAGGAAGTTACCGAGGCCGTCAAGCTCTCTGAGGAAGCCGTTAAGACCGCCGAAGAACTTCTGAAAATCAGTTCAGACGCTAAGGGGGAAGCAATCATGACCAAGCGGCGCTTCATCGAAGCGGAGCGAGATTTTCTCAGGATCCACGAAGCATAGACCGTTGGCTCCCTGAACCAGAACCCCGGCGAGCGCCCCTCACCCGTAACTGGGTGAGGGGCGCTCGCTATTTTGGGCTTCGTTGTGGGGTGGGACATTCCATGTTGTGTATGCGTACTAGCCTTTGTTTCATGGGATGATTGAGGCATAAAACATTACAAGGTAACTGGAAATATCAAGCTACTTAACGCCTCTTACATGAAAGGAATCTGCCGTCATGTATTACGTTGTGGAAGTCTCTACGAAGCCGATTGAGGAGAAGATTAATAGGGTCTGGGAGGTAGATGTGTGCACTTTCTTTCCCGAGGGTCCTGTAACGCACACTACCAGCTTGTCTCTGGCAGAGGATACTGCTCTGTATGACCTTGCTTTTTCTCCGGCACTCAGGAAGTACGCGATACTCAGTGATGAGAGCACCAATGACGGGTTCCCCTACGTTGAGGGTTTCCGCAAGCCCGAGACTCAGTTGGAGGCTCTAGAACTTGAGAGTGCCCTCATGCAGTTTCTCCATGAAACAGAAAAAAGGCATTGGGACGGGTACCACAGCATCTTCAAGAGCATTCCCCCTCACTGCAGCCCCTGCGTCTTATCTTCCGGCATCACTCCCGAGAGTAATCACGGGTCCGCATCAAGGCGACGAATTCTGTACCTCTTTATCGATTTGAAGGCTTGGTATTCTAGCCGGTGATGAGACACTGCATTCTCTGAGCACACATCCGCTTTCACAACGGCTATAAAAGACTGTCGAGAAGCTAAAGAAGGCCGCCCAGGCAACGGTGCTGATCTTGAAGGATTCACCTACTACACGGTCTAATCAAGCACCCCGAGCCCTGAACTGGATACACCGCGAGCGCCCCTCACCTGCAACTAGGTGAGGGGCGCTCGCCTTTTTGGTGTTGTGGGACATTAAATGTTGTACGTGCATATTGGCTTTTATTTCGTGGAATGATTGAGGCATAGAACATGATGAGGAACGGGGGATACCCCCCCCGGTGACTCGACCCTTTATGTGAGAGGAATCTATTGCCATGTCGAATCCCATTGACCTGTTTTTGGCAACCGACTCGTACAACATGCTCGCCCTGGGTACCAGGGCTGATGGTTCGTCCAGCTCCATGCATATCGCCAGCTGCGAATGCAGTGCTTTGCAGAAGTTCGTGGAGGAAGGGCACGCTTTCCAGGACTGGGTCAAGGAAGAGTTCATCAAGAGCCCGAATAAGTACCTCAACGATTTGCGGGATTCGATTCTTTATCGTTATGGCACCGAGAGGCATGTACATGATTGGCTCAATGATCGCGGATTCTATCTGCCGGTTCTCCGACATGATGAGAACCGCCACCTGCGATTCTTGAAAGGTTCTGGTGTGCCGTTCCTGTCAAATACCAGCCGGATTTATCTGCGCCAGGTGGACCGCCTCTTTGACCTCACTCTTCTGTACGATTGGGGCGGTAACCCTTATGTGCGTCTGGAGCGTCGCCCTGTCCTCTGCCGGTTCATTGCGGTTGATGACCAGCGTAATCTGCCGTACTGGTTGATTCAGCCGTGGGACTGGAATATCGAGGGCTGGGCGAAGTATGGCATCGTCCGTTCTGAGGTTTTCGGTGAGCCTCTGGAGCCTCACTGCCTGAAGGTGCCCGAGGATGGGGACCCGGAAGGTATCACGCATCGGATGACCGGTCTGCGTGCCCGTGAGCTGGAAGAAGCCCTGGATGGTCAGTCTCTTGACGGCGCTAAGCATATGGTTCTCCCGTATCTGCGCTATGTCGGCAATGGCACCGAGTGCGGTTTGAATCTTAATCACCCCTCCAGCGTCTATGAGGGGGAAATCCGCTATGTCTAATGTCTAATCCTCATTGCCTAGCCAGCTGATTCCCGGTATGGGTCGTTAGGAAGCAGTGAGGCTGGATGCTCTAGCGAGCGCTCCTGGTGGTTGAGAGCTGCCGGGGGTGCTTGCTAGGGGTTGTAGCGGGGGGGTGTTTGGTTCTGGGACATTCCATGTTGTGTATAAGTTTTGGCTTTTGTTTTGGGGGATAATTGAGTCATAAAAGATGGAATGCCGGGATTTTCCCCGGTTGCTCTAGCTCTCCGTTTTGAAAGGAATGAATCATGGGTGCACCTAGCCGCCTGTATGCGAGCTTGAATCTCACCGGGGATGTTTCGCGTACCACCGCCTCCGAGTATCTTCAGGCAATCGCACTGTACGAGGGGGTTGCTTTTGAAGGGGCGGTCTACCACAGCCGGGATGCTATTTTCCGTGCCATGCTCTCGGTAACTGGCAAAGGGGAAGACGCTCCCTTCCTTCTGCTGGGAGATGCGCCGCGCAGCCCTGACCTTTTCTTGGCAAAGCTGGTTCCTGCTGATACTGCCCCGGCTGAACCGTGGCAGAAGATGTTCCACGGTCTCACGTCTGAAGGCATGAATTTTGGTGAGGTCATGCAGGAATACCGCTTCGACGTGACCTTAGATGCTCTCCTGTCAGCAGAGGTTATGGCCACCTCAAACATGGGTCATTACCGTATCACCGAATGCGCTAATGTCTCCGACGGAACCGCCTATCTGCTCGGTGGCACCACGGCTCCAAGCGGTCTACCCGACGGCTCCTACGTACTGGTTGAGAAGACCTCAAATAGCTACGCTTAGGGCCTAGTGTGGAGACGCCGCGTTCTCTGAGCACGCACCCCAAACCCTGAACTGAATACATTGCGAGCGCCCCTGGTCGTTGAGAGCTGCCGGGGGCGCTCGCTGTGTGTTTGTGAGCTGTAGTGGGTGCTTTTTTGGTTCTGGGACATTACATGTTGTGTATGCGTATGGGCTTTTGTTTCGTGGAATGATTGAGGCATAGAACATAACAAGGAACGGGGGATAGTCCCCGGATTCTTCTTCATTTCTGACCGAAAGGAACCTGCCATGAGCGCTAAGCCTGCTACCTGCTTGTATGACGGCACCACTATTCATGAGCACTCTGAGGAGAGTGCCGCTCTGGCATATTTGGCGGCTTTGGGTAAGCCTGCCGCTGAGGTGACCGTTGACGGTAAGAGCACCCGTTACTACAGCAGCGGCGACATCTTCCGGGCCATGCTTTCTTTGGAAGGTGGATACCATGAGCCCCCGGCTCTGTTGCTTGGAGCTCATCATGCACCTGAGCTGTTCCTGGCTCGTATTACTCCCGATGATATGAAGCTCTTTAAGAAGGGCGGTAGGGAGATGTGGTACTCACTTTCTAATGATGATGGCGATCTGGGTAACGTGTGCCAGGAGGGCATTTTTGCGTTGGAGTCTCTGTTTGAGGCAAGGGTGCAGGGTGGGTACAACGCTTGCTACCGCGTCATTGAGTATGCCGAGCTCAGCTGTGGAGATGCGGTGCACGCCGACGGTACCACGTCTAGGGGGCGCCTGCCTGACGGTTCCTATGTGCTGGTTGCGAAGGTCTGCGACCGCATGGCTTAAGGAGATGCCGGAAAGTGAATCAGGTGGATTTCGACGCCGATTAGCGGGCGCTCGCCGCCTGCACCCCGGGGGGGGTGGTTACCGCCACCGCCCCCGGTTACCCCTCTTCGTCCAGGTTTAGGTGCTGCCATGAACGAGGCAGCAGACCCCCTATTGTGAAAGGAATACCCCTGTGTCCAGCGATTACAGCGTTCTAGATTATGAAATTCTCGATTACCCCGAATCAGCAACCACGGTGTTTCAGGTGCTCAGCACCTATGTTCAGGAAGTCGAGGCAGGCGCCGGTGAGGACTTCGCGCAGGTCACCACTGAAGAGTACGGGCGACTGAACATTTTCCGTGCGCTCGTTGAGTTCGATACCCCCGGGCATCTTCGCCTTCTGCGCACCGGATGCGGGGTAGATGATAATTTCCTTGCCCCGCTCTCATCGTTCCAGGATGCTGCGACTATTGCGGCGTTGGCTGGTCTGCACGGGGCGGATAATACCCGCCGTATCCTCTATGCCGCCGCGCGCGGTTTCGGCGGGCTCTACCTCATCACCGGCGAGGTACCCGCCGATGAATCAGAGCATGACCGCCGGATGCAGGACATCTATGCCGCTACCGCCCATCTCGTCTAAGGACGGCAACCATGAATCAGGAACCTTTCTACCCCTCCAAAGCTGCCGGTGAGGATATTCAGCAGTTGCTGCCTAAAAATATTGGGCTGGCGTTCAAGATGGTCTGGGATGCCCCGGCAAACTCGCCCGAAGCTCTGAAGCAGGCCATCGAGAAAATTGCCCGAACCCGCAAGGGAGCCCGTGGCCCCAAGGAAGAGAAAGACACCGATCGTGACGTGGTGCGCGGTACCCTTCGCCTCCAGTGGCTCAGCATCGCCCGTACTCTCATCCACAAAAACAGTGCCGCCTTCCATAACGTCTACCAGGTGCAGGCCCTCATCTGCCTCATTGCAGCGGGCAAGAGCACCGGAAGTGAACGCCTAGTCCACCTGAGAACGGCAATCACCGACCTCACGCTGTGGTGGGGGGATGCCATCACCCAGCAAGAAGCAGCAACACAGCAACCTCCAATCTAGAAAAAACAGCGAGCGCGCCTGACCGAAACGGGTGGGGTGCGCTCGCTGTTTTGGTGGCTCATTGTGGGTTGGGACATTATATGTCCTTCATGGGTTTTAGCTTTTAATACGTGGCATGATTAAGGCATAACAGCATGGCAAATGCCCCCGGTTTTTGGTATCGACCAAGAGCCCATTGTGAAAGGATTCATCATGTCTTCTACCCGTATTCGCTTGTACCCCGTTGAGGCTGATTATGGCTTCCTGGGGTTGAGTACCGCCCCGGCTTCAGACGCTGAGGGTCTGCATCTTGGTGGGTGCATGGTGTCGGCTCTAGAAGAGCTGGAAGATGAGGGGATGAGCTTTGAGCAGTGGCTGGAGGATAGCTTCTACACCGGCGACCGTGAGCTTTTGGATAACCTCACCCGCTCCATTCTCTACAACGCCTCCGAAGAAGGAGGTGAGGTGCGGGCTTTCTTGCAAGAGCGCGGCTTTACCCTTCCGACCCTGCGTATTGCGGATTTGGGGGATGTGGAGCCTTCCGATGCCTCCGGTATCCCGCCGCTGGTCAATGAGACCGATGAGGTGGTGGAGCGCCTATTTGAGCTCATTGACCTGTACGTTGGCCCCGGTGAGGATGGTGAGTTTGCCCTGTGGCTCCGTCCGAGCGCTCGCCGTACGGTTCGTCTTCTGGCGGTGCATGATGATGAGAGCCCCCGCTGGATTGTTCAGCCGTGGGATTGGGAGATGGAGGATTGGGCGGGCTATTGCGAGGTTCAGGTGCCGTTGAGTGGTGCTCCTGAGGTTCTTCGGTCTTTCCCGCGTGGCTCTTCGGTGAAGAATCTTCGTGGCATGCCGGTGCTGGGTACTCACAGTATTCTTCATGACCAGAAGGCTCTTATGGATGCGCTCGATGCGGCCGGGTTGTTCGGGTCGAGCCATTTTGTATCGCCCGGGGTCTTCTATGTTGGACGCGGTGAGAAGCACGGAATTGAGTTGGATTCTCCGGTGGAGGTTTACGCGGTGAAGGTCTGGAGCCGCCCCTAAGGGTACGCCCCCGTTGCCCCCCTCTTTCTGGGTTCTGTGTGGAGCCTGGAGAGAGGGGGTGCTGCTTCACACCTTGCACAGTGGGACATTCCATGCCTTAGATGAGTTGAGGGCTTCAATACATGACATGATGAAGGCATACAACACGGCATGTTCACCCTATTTTTTGATTGGAGATTCCCCCATGACTGACTCTACTTTTTCCCCTGAAGTTTTCACCCGCCCGGCCCCCGGGTTCACGCTCAACGCCCCCTTTGCCAAAGGCACCTATGAGGACAAGAATTACCGCGTGATGATGTACCCGGCGCTACTGGAGTATTTGGAGGTTGAGAACGGCCCGTACGAGCCGATGTGCAGCATCGCCTCAAGCGACCCCCTGCACGGCTGGGAAGACACGGCAGATGATGCCAAGACGCTAACCCTGCTGCGCGAGCTCATCAAAGAACGCGGTCTACAGTTCGCTCTACAGTTTGCCCGTGAGTTCATTGATGCCGAGGCGGTGGCAGTTGTTACCGAGGAAACCTACGCATGGGGGCGTGTGGAGTGTATCGGCTTCGGTGCCAATGATGAGGGCATGAATGTTAGGGGTGTGATGGATTGGCTGGAATTCGTCGGTGGCTATTGGGTCGATGTGGTGCTGGAGCGTGAAGAGCCTTCCCATAATGGACAGGGCTCTGAATGGGTAAGCGTTGATTACACGTCGTTGCCTAATTCTGAAAGCCATGAGGGCGATGATGCTCTGAAGCATGCAATGGAGAATTTTGAGTGGGACGTTGCCCGGTTGGGTGATGAGTTTGAGCTGGAGCTGGTATCTGAGCAGGTGGCAGGTTCTGGGCAGGCGGTAGCGGCGTAGGCGACTGGATAAGGCGGCGGCGCTACCAAGCACCCCCCCCCCGGCGGGGGGGTGCTTGGCGGCAGCCCACCAGTATTTAGGGTAGGGACATACTGTCACATTCGCCGGTTTGATGCTCGGCAGGCGCCATACGATGGGCATAACAACACGGCAATAGTTCCACGGATGCGGAAGGGTTCAATCATGGGTCGTGAGGTTCGGTGCTTTTTGGGCATTGACGATTGCTGGGAGGATCCGGGGGTGCAGCTGTGGCACCCTACCGGCGGCACATTGGCACGCGTTCCACTACCGCAATTCTCACTCAAGGCTTTGTCTACTGCTGATGAAGAAGCTCAGCGGTACCGCCAGGGTTTCGGCTTCAATTACGGAAACTACGATATTGAGTACATCTACCGCACGAGTAACCCTGAGGATGACAGGAGCTGGGATCAATATATTGACCTGCTGGATGCCCGGCGCGCCCTAATGCAGTCCTGGGTGCATATGTATGATCCGGGGCCCCCTGATGGGTTTGGTACGTGCGCTTTGGAGGATCAGGTAGAGGCGCAGCTGCTTGCGGAAACTAACAAGCGTCTAGAGCGTGACCCTGATCTGTGTCATGCGGTCTCTCAGAAGGGGCTGGGGCGGGCGCTTTGGGTCGATGGGGTAAATCTGGCGGCAGATCCTGAGTATTCACCTGATGGCGTTTTTTCCTTTCCGGCGCAGCTTCATATCTCCGAGAGGGTCTATGCTTCCAGCTGCTAGGGAGGATTCGGGGAGCTTTGGTCTCCGGCACAAGCCTACAGATTGGGGGGGTGCCCCTTTCTGTAGGCTTCTTGTCGTTTTTAGACCCCCCCAAAAAACCCGGTATTGCGTAGTGGGACATTCCATGTCATAGATGAGTTGAGGGCTTCAATACCTGGGATGATGAAGGCATACAACACGGTAATATCGACCCCTAAGGAGAACCAAGATGTCCGACAGCAAGGATCTACGCAGCACGCTCACCACCCTGAAAGCAGAGCAAGGGCTCACCCCAACGCTTCTACTGCTAGAAAGCGTTTTCCACCACCCAGATTCAGGATCCACTCAGAACACCCACATCAGCTTCTACGTACGCCTTGCATGGGAGCGTGAGGGTCTGGTGTATGAGCCTCACCATCTCAAGCAGTTTCTCAGCCCTTCAGGCTGGTCTCAGGTTCTGAAAGCTCATGAGAACGGAGAATTTGAGCTGGAAGCTACCGGCAAGATCCCGGACATTCCCGAAGGTTTCAGCTTTGAGGATTTCCGCGCCGCTGCCCTTGAACAGACCATTACCCCGCTAGTGACCCTGTGGGCTAAGAATCTACTCGGATACACCCCCGCCTTCAATTCCTCCGCGTCCTGTTTTCGACTGATGAATGAGCAGCGAGAATATGAATGCCAGTGCACCAAAGAAGCCTAGAACCCCTGCACTTTTTCACTCATCTCACCCCGGCTAGGTGAGTAGATGAGCGTTCCTGGTCTGCGTCAGCTGACGCAGACCGGGACAAACAACCTTGAACAGTGGGACATTACATACCGGACATGATTTCAGCCTCTTAATTCATGGAACAATTAAGGCATAACACAACAGAAGGAACGGGAAATCACCCCCGTCACCCATCACGAAAGAGGCCCCCAATGGCTGCGCTCCACCACTACTACATGGGTACTTTAGAGAAGACGCCCATCACCCCCGGCTCATATGTTGCCCTCTGGGTACCGACCATCACTACCCAGATGTCTGAAACCGACCGAGCCATTCTTGGAGGGAAAGTATGCGCCCCCACCCTCCTGTACACCCCCGACGGCACCACCCTCCAGGACCGCACCACCGGCGAAGCATACGGCACCCTCACCCAGCGAATAGAGGGCGGCGGCCTGCACAAGTGGTATTACACCAGCAACACCACCAGCCCTAAGTACAACCCCGGCTACATTCTTCAACTGTGGACCATTGACCCCACGCCTGAAGCTGAAGCGCTCGCTTTGGCTCGTGCGGAGTATGACTATGGGACTGCAAATCGGCGGTTCTATGATTTCTGTTCAGATTTAAGCCTCCCCGTTCTTCATTACCTGGGCGGCGCGCGGGCTACGGGGATTGATCGTTTCACCGGGCAGGCTATGAGTAATCTCTTTCATGACGTTCACGAGCACCATGTGTACGGTGCGGATGCATCTGCCGCGTTCGCTGCGTATGAGGAGGTGATGAGCTCTGCGATGAAGAGGCTTGATGCTCGCCTGAGCGAGGAGTTCGACCGGGCGTCTCAGGCCGTTGAAAAGGTTGCGCCGCTGGGCGATCTGTCCTACGGGGTTTCCTTACGCAACATCAATTATTGCGCGGCTGTGAGTGATGCTGTTCTTTCTGAGGCTCCGGGAATCCACCGCTACATGTCTAACCACCCGGATGGTACCCCCCTTCAGATTCTCACCAGGGGATACGATAAGGCACGCCAGGCGGCCCAGAAGGCTGCTGAGCAGGTTGCCCTGAGCGCCAGAAAGTACCTCGCCCCCGCCCCCACGATTCGCTAATTCATCTTCGGGGAACCTAGACGTTAGCCCGGTCTGCACAGCTTGTGCAGACCGGGCTAACCAACCTTGTGTAATGGGACATTATATGTCCTTAGCCTTTTTGGTTTTGTCTTTTATGGGATGATTAAGGCATAACACAGCACGACATTTATTCCTAACGCCCTAAGGAGGCACGCCATGAGCACCCTGCCCGATACCGACCTGCACGCCGCATTTTCCTCTCTGGAGAAGAAGGGCTTTACCCCTAAGGTTCACTGTGTGGAGGTGATGGAACGCTACCCCGTCCCTGGCTCGACCAAGAACACCCATCTGCGCCATATGTTCGGCTTGGTCTGGGAGCACAGCCGGGGCACGTTTGACTCTGATTGCATTGAGCAATTCTTTGGCGGTGAGCACCGCTCTGCTGTCCGCGCCGCTTTGATGAAAGGTGACTTTGAGCTAGACCTGACTCATGAGATTCCTGAAGGTGCAGACGTTGAGGCGTTCCGTAAGAGCCTCAAGGAAGAGACCATCACCCCCGCCGTGATTGAGTGGACTACCCGGGTGTTTGGTCACCCGGTCACCCAGACCGCCCCTAGCTCGCGTCGAATGGTTATGAACGCACAGGGCACCTATGAGCGCATCTAGCCTGCGCCTTTAGAGGGGGCAGCTTTCCCGGGGTGGCGCAGCAGCAGCGGCGCCGACCCGGGAAATTTTTTTCTTATATATAAGGACATTCCATGTCACAGCTCAGCAGTCACCATATATTTTCTGGCATGATTAAGGCATAACAGACAGGAGGTGGCGGCTTCTCCAGCAGGGCAGCCCCACCGCACTGTACACCGTGCAAGGTGCACAGTGCACGGTGCCGCGTTTGTTTCTACCCACAAGAAGGGGCTGCAGATTCTCTCATCTGCACCCCCTTCTGCACTAGCTCACCGGGCCGCGCCCTACAATGAAAGCAGCCACCCCACTGTCGGGGTAAACATCTGGAAGGAGTCACCCATGACGTACCGCATCCATATCGCAAACATTATTGGCGGCAAGCCCGATCAGGTATTTGACATCACCGACCCCGCCGACGGGCTGAGCATCGTGAACATGCCTGAAAGCATTCACGCGTTCAGCATCCCGGTTCACGAGATCCCCGAGCTGAAGCATGAAATCTACTTCGGCGTCAGCACCGGCAGCCCCTGCACCGGTCACCGGTGGTTCAGTGATAACCCCGCTATGATTGCCCACCTCACATGGACCAAGCCGCACCCGGTGGCAGAATACCCTGACCCGAACGCTATCGAGGTTCTGAGCGCGTACGACTACAGCCGATATAAGCGAGGTGAGGTATCTCTAGAAACCCTGCGCGAAGAAGAAGAGATCTACGTTCTGCATCCTGAACCGCTCACCCCGACCTACGAGAATCTGGCGGACTATATTGCGTTCATGAACGCCCAGATGTACCCCCATAATCAGATGCTGCTCACCAAGGACCTCTAAGCAGCTTCTACGCATATGCCCTTCACCCCTTGCACGGTGAAGGGCATATTTTTATGCACCAGTAGGTGAGAGCGTGGGTGAAGGCGCGTAGATGTGATTGCATTGTGCTGTCATTGCACTCTGCTGTCACTGCATTCTGCAAGCACTGCATTGTGCTATCAGATGCTGGGCCTTCATGGTGCCGTGCGGTGATGAAACGAGCGAGTGCAGCGGGGGACTAATGGGAAGTGTTTTACTTTGGGACATGCAATGTCACATCTAGCTTTCACATTGATTTCTAGCGTATGATTGAGGCATAACACAACTTATTAAACAGGAATGAGGTATCACTATGGATCATTCTATCCCCAAGTCCATCATCGCAATCTTGCTATTCCCTGCCGTCTTCATTTCGGTAGGTATCGTTCTGCTTTCTCTGAGTCCGACTCACGGTCAGGCGGTTCAGGATACGACACGTACACATGAGCTGATGGGTCTTCAGTTATCGAAGGAGCAGGTACAGACCGGCAGCCTCGAAGGACACGTCAGCGGCGATTTCCTCAGCACGGTGGGTTATGTGACAGGCAGTTTTGATGGGCGCCCGGTGACATATATCTACATCCGTTATCGTGCGGAGAATGGCGACATTATCGACCGTTTGATTCCTCGTGATGAGGTGCGTCTGCGTGATGATTTGAAGCCGGGCGAGGCAGCCACGCTTGAGATTCATACGGTCAAGACGCGTCGGGCCACCTACGAAGACATCCAGAAGGACCCTTCCTTGTGCTACAAGGACGGCCCAGTACCTCCTGAGATGTGTGGCAGGGAAGCTAACGAGATTCCGGAGGAATGGAAGGTGGATCATGAGGAGCTGGTGGTGCATGTTCCGAAGGACGCCATCATTGTGACGATTAATCCCAACATGGTTCCTGAGGGAGCGAAGAAGGGATAACCTTTGTTCCCCCGTTGTGGAGGGACAGTAGTGCAGTGAGGGCTTCAACCCGTGTGTAGGTTGGGGTCCTCACCGCGTGTTTAGGCAGGTTGCGGCGGGATGCTCCGTGTGGGGTGCGGTGTATGATGCAGGCATAGTCTCATGCAGGGAATAGAAGATTCGGGATAGGGAGGAAGAGATGGCTGGTGGGCAGAGTGCTTTTGCAAAGGCGGAGGCGCGAGCTAAAAAGATGACTGCCGAGAAGGCGGCGATGGATCGGGAGATTCTGACGCAGCTGCTAAGGTCGCCTCAGGGCGGGCAGAAGGTTGTGCATAAGATGGCCAGGGTACGCAAGCGTACCTACCCGCCCGAATTCGCCTACCTGGACACGCTGCCGAAAATCTTGTGGTGCCAGTGTCAGAAGATTCTAGATGATCAGGGGCAGCGGGTGCCGGTCCCCCGTGATGAGTGCAGCTGCGCGGCTCGTGATTGGTCGCTGACCTCGCTGCTGGTTGATGCTGATGCGTTACAGATGCTGGAGGATGTGCGAGATGCCGAGGAGCAGCTGGTGGGGGTTCGTATGCCCCTGCAGTCCTACATGCTCGCAGCCTTTACCGGGTATCTGCCGACCCGCCAGGAGGGCCTGGAGCAGGCAGAGATTATTCGGCAGACTCTAGCCTCTGGCCAGAAGCCGCCGAGCCCAAAGACACTACGGCGGAAGATTCGCTGGCCGCAAGATGTGGCACAGATATGTCACCAGGAGGCAAAGCGAATCTACGTTTCGGGGCGAGGCAAGCAGCAGGTGTTTGTGCCGTCGTCTTGGTTCTATTCAGAGGCGATTCGTCGTTTTGCTCAGGCTCGTATGAGACTGCTGGAGGGCTAATTCATTAGCCTGGCTGACCCCTATGGTGCAGTGCGTGATGTGCACTGTGCTGTAGGGGTCATTTTTTGTCTCCAGTGGGGTGGGTGTGGCGTCATATGCTGGGCATTTATGCCTCAATGATTCCTTTTATTGCAAGGGAATAATATAATAGGTACTGATTATGTCCCATATTCAAATGTTTGTTTAAGGAGCGTTGCCCCCATGTGCGACTGGAAGCCTGGACCACGCTGTTTCACCCACTACGCCCCGCACTTTAGGAAAGCTCAGGATGAGTACAACGCCGCCCTGCTTCTAGCAATGAGTGAAGCGGCCAATGGGGGAAAAGTCTCTGCAGCGACCCGCCGCCTACTGGATGAGAAGTTCCTTGCCTACATGCACTCTCAGCGCGAGTTTTACACCTCCCCCAAAGCCCGAGACCAGTTTTTGCAGGGCGCCATTCAGCAGCGCATCGACATGCTCTCTGGTGAGGTGACCGTAGCGAACAAGGAGCTACAGGAGATCATCATGGATCACCAGAGGCGCAACCTGGACATGCTGGAGAAGCAAGCAGTTGACGGTGCACACCGGTGGGACCGGGCCAAACTGGCTTCCAAGATCGCTAATGACCGCAACGAGAACGCGTTGGAACGCGGCATCTTCAGTGAAGCCGCCTACTCTGCTGAGGAGATCGCTCAGGTCGATATTCGCCAGTGGGACCGTGCTTGCCCCGACGGCGAGCTGATCCTTGATGGGTTCGAGGACAAGCTGCAGCTCTCTGATGCCACCGGTATCCACCGTGAAATGACGATTACCCGCCACGTCCGCCTCGAAACCCCCACCGGTGAGCGCGTCCACCTCGATATTGAGGCGCGCATCATGCAGAAAACCAAGGGATCTTCTTCCTACACGGTCGAATACCTCATCAAGCAGGACGGCGAAACTTTGGGCATTCTCATCCCCAACTCCTCCGTGCAGGACGCCTATTTCAACGTGGGCGCGGTCTATGAGAATCGTCCCGCTGTCCGCGAGCCCTGGCAGGACCTGCACAAGGGCATCCGCCTACGCAAGAACGACTGGGACCACTTCGCACGCGCTAACGAACTGACCGACGAAGAACTCGCCGAAATCAAGGCGAACCACGTACACACGCACCAAATCCTGACAGGCGCAGCCGAGGCCGGAGACACCACCATGTTCTCCCGCCACAACGCCTTCAACAGCAAGGTCAACCGGACCCATCGCGGGCACCGCCACAACAGCACCACCGAACAGTTTGTCGCCGAACAGGGCGCTCGCACCAGCTTCAACAGCGTCTCCGGTGCGAAGGAGAATGTCGCGCAGACGCTAGGTTCGTTGGACAGCATGTTGCTAGATGTTGCGGTGAAGGCACGCCGTCAAGGCATCAACACCTACGCAGCCGAGCAGTTCGGCGCCATGGACAAGAGTGCCCGTGACAGGGTCGAGGCAGAATCCCGCGAAATCATGGCCAATGAGCCCGAACGTCTGCAACCCAAGAGCCGTAGCGAGAAACGTAATCGAGGCGGAGGCCGAGACCGTGTCGAACGTAACCTGGCCCGTGAGCAGCGCCGAGCCAATCAATTCGCCGACAGCCCCGTCGTTGCAGCACGCAGGAAGGCAGAAGTCGAACGCACCAACAGCGCCATGGCGAAGATGCAGCAGACTCAGGGCGGCCTGATTTACAGCTCGCGCGTGGAGCCTGAGCGTAAGCCGGTTGATCCTAGTGATTTCCATGCGGGTCATTTCTACCGTGTGTCCTCGACTCAGGCGGGCGGCAGCAAGAAGTGGGTGTCTGTTCCCTTCACGCAGGAGGGCAAGCTGGCTGGTGGCTTGAAGGCGTATAAGCACCCCGCCAAGCCGGGCATGGTTGTGATTCGCAAGGGGCAGAAGGCTGTGGTGGTGGTCAGCGCTGCGCAGTTTGATGCGATGGCTGATGTCCGCCGCTAACCACAACATTTGAATCTGGGACATATTGAAACCGATATGGGGCCCGGTTCCCTTGAAATCACGGGGAACCGGCCTCGTGCAGCCGCGATAAACGCCTTCATTTGACCGAATCTGCCATTTTTCATCCGCTATGGTGGAGGCAGATACACAAGAACAACACGACAAAACGACCGAACGAAAGGAAGCTTCCATGTCTGTCTCTGAATCGAAGGAAGCCCGAGAGAAGGCCTACCAGAAGCAGTACCAGAGTGACCGCTTGCTGCGCCTGCGCTTCAGCTACGAGGCGCTGGAGAAGAAGCACCGCGTCACCGTCAAGGGTAAGGATCTCTCGGCTGAGCTGATGGCGGCCCGTGCTCCCGGTGTGACCGGTGAGAGCCCGTGGGTGAAGGATTTGTCGACCCACCCGCTGCAGTGGCACCGTGAGGGAATCCCCGCTGACCTTCCGCGTCATATCCCGAACGCGTTCGGGGATGTGGCGCCCGGGCGTGATTTCACCGACCCGCGCATGCTCTTTGACGCCTCCCTCTTCGAGAGCATGACCGATGAGGAAATCGCCTACTTCAACGATCAGAAGCACTGGGTGGTAGAGGATGCCTCTGCCGGTGATGCTCTTGCCCTGGACACTGAGCTTGAAGATGAGCCGGGCTGCTACGGCTATTTGGTTCACCTGAACCGAGGCCGTAAGGAGCTGAACAACCCGCCGGTGGGCCGCCCGCACTACAAGCGTGCGGACGGTAAGGAACTGGTGTGGGGAGATCCCCGCCTGGAGGCTCCCTACTGGCAGGAGTGCGGTGACTTCATCTACGCGCACTTGGATGAGGCTTCTGCCCGCGCACATTTCGATTCACTGCGCTCTGCCCTCTACAGCCTGAATCAGGAGCTGCGCCTGTACCGACTGACTCAGCCGATTACTATCGGTGAGGCACGTGCGTGGCTGAACAGTGACCACCCGCTGCGCGAGGATCGCCACGGTGCGATCACCGTGGAAGCTGTGGGTACCGGTCAGCTCGACACCCCGGGCGCGTTGCGTGTACCTCAGCTGCCGGCCCCTGATGAGGATGAGCTGAATGAGGCGGAGGAGAAGGCTTGGTGGGATTCACTGACCGCTGATGAGCAGCGTGCCTACGAGGCTGCGCAGGAAGCGGATGTGCGCCTGGTCGAAGAGCGCGCAGCGATCAACCTGCAGCGTCAGGAATTCTACGACCGCATCTACAAGGATCTCTACAACGTGGACGCTCTTTTGCAGCAGCTGCTCGAATGGGCAGAAGAAGCAGAGAATGAGGCGGATGCTCAGTGGCACCGTGAGAACAACACCACGATGGACCTTGAGGACAAGCTGGAATTCGTCGCCAGCTTCTACCGCCGAAACCCTGATGACGGTGAAGCAGCCCTGCGAGCAGCCAACCTGGTCACCCCCCACGAGACGCTGACGCACCTGGCTGGTACTTTGCCGCTGACCGATGAGATGATTGCGGCAGCAGCTGCGCGTCACCGCAACGCCCTGCAGGCTGGCACCGAGCAGCAGCACCTGAATTTCCGTCGCCGCACCGGTGGCGGAGAGTACGTGCTGACCAAGGCTCAGGAGCAGTACGCCCGCGAGCACTTGATCACGGCGTACACCCGCTCCGGTACCGAGGGGTCCGCGAAGCTGCTCATGGCCATCTATGAGCCCTCCGGCATGACGCTGCTTGACCCGCATGATGAGTGCGACGGTAACGGCTTCTGCTGGGAGACGATGAACCTGGATGACTACCGGGCAGGCTTCTTGTTCCCGCTGTATTCGGACATGCCCACCGGCGGCTTCGCACCGCGCAAGGACCGTGTCGAGTACCTGTGCTTGCTGCTGAAGCAGGGCGTAATCACCTTGGAGCAGTTCTGGCAGCGCCTGCGCACCGACTCCTACATTGGTGACCGTGACGAGTACTTCGAGGACGGCTCCAATGCGCTGGTGATGACCAAGAAGAACTGGCGGAACCTGCTCCATAAGGAGCAGCCCGAGGACACCGCCAAGGACCCGGTCATGATGCCCACCGACTGGGCATTCGTTGATGCATCTGATGAACGTCTGGGCTTCTGGACCCTCTCAGAATGGGAAGCCTACGTAGCCTCCCAGCCTGAAGACTGGTTCATCGTCGGTGAGGATGTGCCTGCGATCATTGGTCAGAGCGTAGAGCCTGAACTGCTGCTGCCGGAAATGCTTGCATGGCATCAGCGTCACCTCGACTCCCACAAGCCCTAACCCCACCCCCACTGGGTGGTTTAGGTGCCCACCGGAGCCAGAAGGTATATTAGGTTCTGACAAGTCCTCCTATTCGTCGGTACTTGTCGTGTTGTTTAGACAAATACCGCATCCGAAATCATCGGGAGTGTTGTATTTGTGCATGTATATGGGCCTGGGAAATCGGAATCCTGGGCCCATATCTTGTACCCGCCCACCTCACCTAAGGTGAAGCGCTCTCACCTCCAGAGACGCACAAGCCCCGCAAGAACAACCGGTTCTTGCGGGGCTTCTTCGTGCACTCACACACGAGAAACCAGGCTTACTTCACGAACCACCGACCCAGCAGACAAAACACCGAATCTAGCGCGGATTTTCAAGGGTTCAACCCCCGAAAAAGGTTGCTTTCACCCCCTAAAAAATGTATATTTGTCACAGTGACAAAAGTTGTAAATTAACAACAAGAGGTTGATATGCGCCCCACCCCCTGGAACCCCAAACCCATCCCCACCGCCTTCATGGACTACGAAACCGGCTACGGTGTCACCTCCGACGGCGTACCCTTCAAGGCGGCCCCGGGCGCTCGCCGCCAGAAGCCGAACCTGGTTGATAAGCTCAACGCTGCAGCCCAGCTGCGCGTTGCAGGTCAGCCGGTCACCCGCATCTTCCTTACCGGCAAAGTGCCTCGCAATGACCGCACCACTCGTCACTGGTTACTCACTCAGACCCCTGGCTGGGAAACCCCCCGAGGCCACTGGCTCGGCACCCCTCCCACCGGACGCTTCGACAATATCGAAACCGGTCAGCGCATCGACGTGAAGGTCTCCTCCGAATGGTTCGGCAAGATTAACCTCACTCCCAATCAGGCGCGCAGCGCATGGAGCACCCTTGAGTCCCTTCTGCGTCATTTCTTCCGCTCTGACCTCGGCGAGGGTTCCCCACTGATGCTCACCCCTGCCGCTACCGGGCAGAACCTGTGGGCAGCCTCCCTGCCCAAGAATTACGCGCCCATCCCCGTGGACCCGGACATTGCCGAAGACCTGCACCGCACCAGCACCCAGCACCACCTCGACCACCTCGTGCTCGGTCCCGCTATGCCTCAGCACCCCGACGTCGTCCCCATGATTGACCCGAGGCACACCCCGCACATCAACGGCTTCTCCTATGTCGATGGCCGTTTCATGTACTCTGCCCTCTGCCGCGAACTGGGCACCGGCCCCGGACACCGCCTCACCGCCAAACAGTGCGAAGACCTCTGGCGTGAGAACCAGTACGTCCGCGCCCGCTTCGCCGTCGAATTCACCGTCCCCGACACCTGGGAACACGTCGGGCTCTTCGGCATCCCCTTCGAGGACAAGAGCCACGGCTGGTACTACGCCAACCGCCCCGGCGCGCGCGGTCAGGCGTGGGTTGATGCTTCCGAGTTGTTCGTTGCCCAAAAGTTTGGCTGGCACTTCCGCTTCCTCGAAGGCATTCTTTTCACCACCGAAAAGAAGGCACAGCGCAAGCGATTCGAGCCTGGCGCCGATGAGGCAACCCGCCGCATGGTCAACGCCCGACCCCTGGACACCTGGGCAGACCGTCTCTCCGAAGCACGAGAAGCAGCAGCCAACCACCCCGACCTGCACCCTGCCGTCGCCAAAGCTATCAGCGCAGCACTACGCGCCATCGTCATTCAGTCCATCGGCGCCTTTGCCTCCCGTGGCCGCTCCGCAACCGCCATCACCTACGACCCCACCACCATTCCCTCCACCACCCCCGCAAAAACCCTCGGAAAAGCCCACGTCTACACCGTCCCTCAGAAGCACAATCCCCGCCAGCAGGCCTTCTACCGCCCCGAATTTGCGGTACAGGTATGGGGTCGTGGACGCGCTCGCGTGTTGCATCATACGGTGCGTCGTAAGGGGTTCGATCCGGTGGAGACCGGTGCTCTGACTCTGCCGGGTCGTTCTATCATCGGCATTAACGGTGACGCGATCTATTCGAGCGTGTTGCCGACCTGGTCACTCCCTGAAGCTGATGGCGGTGCTGATGATGGACGTGCTGGCCTGTTGCGTCTTCAGGGGTGGCTGCCTGGGCCGGTGAAGACTCCGGTGCTGCGTGCTGACCGTGACAAGCTACGAGACCGAGCGGTGAAGGCTGGGTACACCCCTGGTGTGGATGAGGCGGTCTTTGAGCATGAATTTATCCCCCCGGAAGATGGTCTGTTCAGCTATGACCTCTTCGAGGAAGACGTTTAGACCTTAGAGAGGATGTGAAGCATGGATCCGCAAAAGGCACCGCTTTCTCAGCTCTTCGCCTACGTGAAGCAGGTGCACGGGCTGAGCAACCGGAAAATCGCTGAGCAGCTAGGCCGCTCAGAGACTCTGGTGCGCAAGATTCTGGCGGGCACCTGCAAGAATGAGGCGTACCGTATTCCTGGCACGGAGCTGGCAGAGACCGGTCAGGTAAAGCACCAGGCTCCCCGCCGTCGCCGCAAGGACGGCAAGCTGGCTCGTGTGCGTGCCCCGCGCGGCTCGAAGAAGAAGTCGATTGTTCCCTCCGATACGCGCGGTACCCCGGTTCCCAAGCCGCGCCGTAGTGCCTTCATTCATCACAAGCCGATTGAGTGCGCTGATGGAAACCGCATCTACACGATCGATATGCCGGTGGGCAAGAAGACGAAGGGTCGTGTAGCTGGTTTTAATGCAGCGCAGGAGGACTTGCACGATGTCACCCGCCGCCAGGCACACGTCGATAAGCGAGTGAGCATGCATGTCACCGTGCAGAATGCTGACGGCACCCGCCACCAGCTACGCGTGGGCAGTAACCGAGGCTTCCACGCCTCCGACGTGCTGGCTGACGTGAAGGATACGCACAAGGGCAGCTTTGAGTCGTGGCTCATGCATCAACTCCAGGCCGTCTATGACGGTTCCGCCGGGAGGATTGTGCAGATTCAGATGTCTTCCTTTAACGCAGTGCGTAGCAAGGAAGAGCGTAAGGCACAGGATCAGGCGGGCACCCGCCGAGGCTTCTGGAGTCAATTCCGTAAGCGTCGCTAAACACCACCCCAATACCTCTTGGAAGAAGGCTTGAAATGACACAACACAAAAATGGAAGCTTACGTGAGCGCCTGGAGAGAGCGCTGGAGTTCACGAGCACGGATGAGCAGCTGGCTGAATGGTTGGTGGAGACTGGCACGCTGGAGGATATTTTGGCGGCGTGCACGTGTACTGCTGATGAGGCGGCTGAGTTGTTGGGGTATGCCAGTGTTCGGTCGTTTAAGACGTTGGTGCATCGTCGTTTGGCGGGTAAGCCCAGTCGTGTGCCTTTGCCGGTGGTGAAGGGTGCGGGGGATTTGTGGTCTCGTCCTGAGGTGGTGAAGGCGGCTGAGCCTCAGCGGGTGTATGCGTCGTTTCGGTTGCCTGCTGAGGGGTAGTGGGTTTTCTGCCTTTTTGGGTGTGAGGGTGTCTTTGCTGCTTGTTGTTCAGGTGGTGGGGGCACCCTCTCTGTGTGCAGGTGAGGGCGTGTGGGGTGCTTGCCAACTTGCCAACTTTTCGACTTGTCGGGTTGTTGGGTTGTTGGCGGGTAGTGGTGACGGGGGAGAGGTGGTTCTGTGGCGAGTGAGTGCTGGCGTGTTTTGGCGGGTGGTCTGGTGAGTGTGCCAGGCTGCCTCTTTTTGTATATCTGGTGTGTGGGGTGTTTTTAGTTTTTTGGGAAAGTAATTTAGCAATTAGACATTGTGGCAATTTCAAGTTTTCTTATAGTGATTTTCCTCACTCTTGGATTGAGGGGGTCAATCTGCACCCTGTGGATAACCCTCTTAAAGCCGGGATGACAACTCCCGCCAAGTGGGATGTAAACTCCCGTAACCCGGGATGACAACTCCCTCGAACCAGGATTAGAACTCCCGCAACCCAGGATGACAACTCCCTCACTAGGCCTGTGGAAAACCCTAAAATCCCTTGTATTTATTGGGCAGAATCGGTGTTCAAAAAAAGCGCCCCTATAATATATTCCTAAAATATATTTCCTATCATCATCAACGCGGGCGAACGTGAAAGGCAGCGGAAACGATTGAATTGGGGAACTGATGACGACGATGTCATGAAGTCTGATCCATTGCTTGACACTCTGAACCCTGAGCGGATACTGTGAGAGCGTTACGAAAAAAATTTGGCCCCGCGGTGTTTCCAGCAGCCACGGGACCATAGGTAACACCTAGAAGTCTGTAAAAACCAAAAAAAGGAATAGGCGTTACAATGCCTCATTTTACCGTACCCACTGGTACTAAGTCCACCCCCGGCAACGAAGCCGAAGCAACTCTCAGCAGCATCATCGCTGAGCACACCGCCCCCACCGGCGGCACCCTCCAGCACCCCCAAACCGCTGGCCCCCTCGCATTTACCGACCACACGGTCGCACACTACCCGTGGCTGTTCATCAACCACTCCCTGCCGTACAAGCGCACGCCCGAAACCTCCTGGGTGCGCACCAACGGCGACATCTCCGTGCTGTTCACCGCACCGCAGAAGTTCGACGCCCACGGCGACCTCGAACACGGCATGATCCCCTACGGCCGCATCGGACGCGAAGTGCTCATGTGGCTGGTCTCCTCCGCCCTTGAGGCGAACTCACGCACCATCGAAATCTCCCGCACCTGGCGCGGATTCCTGCGAGACCTCGACATCCCCTACTCTGGCCCCAACCGTGCCATGGTCCAGAACCAGCTGCGCGCCATCCTGGACTTGAGCATCACCATCCACCACCCCGGAACCCTTGCCGGGCGCAACTTCTCCACCGAAAAATTCATGATCGGCTCCGGCGAGAAGTTCACCTTCGACAAGGACGGACTACTCGACGACGCCTACCGCTCCGTCGTCGTCCTCAGCCAGGAATTCTTCGACCGCATCAGCGCAGACGCCTCCCCGGTCGAAGGATCCATGAAGATCCTGATCGAGAACTGGCGCGAAATCACCCGCAAATACCCGCGCTCACCCATGGTTGGTGACGCGTTCCTGTGGCTGGCAGGACGCATGCCCCGCCTGCGCGGTGAAGGCACTTACCTGCCGTGGTCTACCCTGGCCGGGCAGTTCGGCGCAGCCACTGCAGAGCGTGATTTCCGCAAGAGTTTCCGTACCGCACTGCGCACCGCTGCCGGTGAATATTTCGCCCCGCTGGGCCCCAAGTTCGACGTGCACACCTACATCAACGAGTACGGGGTCAAGCACTACGCCACCGGTGGCGGCCTGCACTTCACCCCCATCAGCCCCGAGCACCAGAAGCTCCTCGGATGGGGCGCCCGCCGTGCCAAGAAATCCTCACCGAAATTTGCAAAGAAGCGCACCACCAACCACCCCGAAACCCCCGCATCCCAGAGCCCCGCACCGGCTCCCCTCCAGGTCGAAACCCCTGCTACCGTGCAGGACTCCCAGCCCGAAATCGTCGATGTTGTCGCCCATGAGGGCGTTGACTTCACCGCGCTGCGCGAAGAGCTGACCAGCAACGGCCTGGACCTCACCGCTGTCTCCGACGACGCACTGCGCGCTGCCATCGACACCGTCTTCTCCCGCTCCAAATCCATCAGCGACCCTCAGGCACTGGCCGCCCACTCCATCACCAAGGATCCTAAACTGTTGGGCCTCAGCACCCCGGCGCCCACCCGCACTATTGCTACCGCGCCGGTACCTTTAGCGACCCTGCCCAAGGGCACCTGCCCTGAGCACTCCATGGACATCACCGGCAAGGTCTGCAGCGGCTGCGCCGCCGAACTGAAGGCACCGGACACCACCGCCACCGAAGCACAGGCCTGCTGGGACGCAGTCTCCACCCGCCTGAAGAGCCTCACCGAAGCCGGTTTCGACACCACCGCCGAAAGGGAACGCTACCAGGGCTTCGCCATCGCACGCGGCGCCAGCATCTAACCACCTGCCAGCACTACTGGCAGGCCCTTGTGCTACCGTGAAACCAACCGATAACCCACCCCCCTTGCCTCTCCCCACAGGCGCAAAAACACCGGGGAAATCCTCAAAGGAGAACACCATGAAGACCCTGAACACCCGCACCGGCCTGGCAGCCCTGTCCGCCACCCTGATGCTTGCACTTTCTGCATGCGGCGGTGGCGCCCAGGCAGCCGGCGAATCCTCCGAAACCGCCACTAACGCCCCGGCCGCAACCGCTTCAGCGAGCGCGTCTGCTGCTTCCACGCCCACTACTGCGAAGGCCTCGGCATCTGCTTCTGCAACTGTGGCGGCAAATCCGAAGGGTTCTGAAGTGATTGAGATTCGTGCGGATGATGACACGAACGCTGATGCCGCAATCGCCAAGCAAGCAGCAATCAACGCCGCCAAGCGCGTCGTCGCACAGGATAACCGCCTGGTGAATGCATGGTTGCACGGGGATTTTGAGCACACCAGTGACGAGGAACTGCTGAAGTTCGTGGCTCCTGAGAAGCTGAAGCAGGTGACGGACCCGATTCAGTCAGCCCGCAACGACATCAAGAACAATGGCGGTGCCTTTACTGGAAATGTCACGATTCGTGATGTTACCGTGACTGATATTTTCACCTACGACTACCCGGACGGAACTTCCTACCCCTACTCCGTGCTGCGTGTAAAGTTCTGCGAGGACTGGACGCAGTTGCGTACCCCTGATGGCGAGCGAGCTGTGACCGGACCCGAATCAACGGCTACGGTCGAGGTTTCTGTCCTGCGTCTACAGGATGGTCGTTACGTTTACAACGGCTCGCGCGAGCTTGGTACTGGATGCGCCTCATCCTAGCTTGAGAATGGGATAGATTCATGAAAAATAATGTGTTGCGAACGGTTTCTGCTGTTGCCCTTACGGCGCTCTTGGCAGCAGGATTTACTGCACCTTCTGCTAGTGCTGACGAAAGCAGTGTGAAGGTCGGTAACTCCAAAGCTGAGGTTCGTCAGACGCTACGCCCCCGTGATTCAAATAGCTCAACATCGACGAATGAGAACCGGGATGCGTCTAACTCACCGGTGGTTCAGCCGGTGGCGTCGATGAAGGACCAGACCTGCATTGCTACCGGCGGTGTTGAAGTACCTTGCGAGACCGATAATGCCTGGTTCTACGCCAAGGACTCCTGCTATGCAAGCAAGAAGCTTGACGGGCCGGTGGCTGCAAACCATACCTCGTTCGAGTGCACCCCGGTAGGTGACCAGCCTTCGCTGAAGACGCTGGGCGCTAACAACCGAATCAACGTACCCACCAGCGAAGCAGAAGCTAAGGCGACCGCCACCAAGAGCGGCGCAAAGCTCGCTGAGGATGCGCTCGCTGATTATGACTTTGAGAAGTTGACGGTTCGTACGCAGCCGTCTGATGCTACTGTGCGTTCGGATGCTTTCGTGTTTACTCAGGGGTACGTCTGGGCTTGGGTGCCGCCGTCGAAGGCTCGATCTTCGAGCAAGCGTAACCCGATTGTCTTGGAATCCACGGACGGTGATGCACACGTTCAGTTGAAGATCAGCTTCATGGCGATGAACGTGTACTTCGATGGTCAGAAGACCGGCACTCAGGGCTTCATTCAGTGCGATGATGCCGGTCAGGTCTATGCCGGTGAACCGCGTGGTGGTTCCAACTGCTCGTGGAAGGCCAAGAAGCAGGATATGTACAAGGTGACGTCGTCGATTCTGTACCGTGTGGAATGGACCGCTGGCGATGAAAGCGGCGTGCTCATTCATGAGGAACCGATGGACGGTTCACAGCTGATTCGTGTGCAGGACGGTTACGCGGTCAACGTGAAATGATGCATGTATGAGGGGTGGGGTAGCTTCAAAAGCTACCCCACCCCTCTTGTGTTTATTGGGCACACACAAAAGATGCACATAACAAAGAACATAATCTTTGTTATGTGCATCTTTTTATGTCTGGGAGACCACACACCCAGAAAAACCACCATTCGTAGGCTTTAGGCCAGATTCAGGCCATCACGCACACGATTACGCACACGACGCACACGGCACTCCAAAGCCTTAACGGAGCAACCCTCACGCTGCGCGAGCGCAGCGGCGTCGGTGTAGTAGGCGATGAGAAGGTCGGATTCTTTGGCGGTGATGGTGCCTGCGTTGACGGCGTCTCCGAGGAGGCGGTCTACGGCTTCGGTGGCGGCTTCGCGGTTGGTGGTGGTGTCGGTGAAGGTGAGGGGGGTGTGGTGGGTGGTGGGGTCTTCGGTGTCGATGGGGTTGGTGTAGGCGTCCTTGAGGCGGGTGACGATGCGTAGGAGGCGGTAGAAGAGGGTGCCGCGGACTTTTTCGGTGCGGTGGGTGGGGTATTTGCGGATTGCTTCGAGGGCTGCGCCTGCCAGGATGCTGAAGGCGTCTTCGGCTTCGCCTCGGTGGGTGAGGATTTGCATGATGGCGTTTTGGCGGCTCAGGCGCAGGATCCAGGGGATGGTGGACTGGGTGAGGATGCGTTCCATGATGGTGTCGCCGGTGAGTGCGCGGGTGAGGGCTTCGTGCCAGATGGCGTCTTGTGCGGGGCCGGGTGCGGTGGTGAGCAGCAGGTGCAGGACGTCGGCGGCGAGCATGGGTGCGTCCTGGAAGAGAACCATCTGGCCGCTGGTGATGGTCCAGTCGCGGTTGAGGGTGTCGATGATGGTGGTGTTCATCAGGGGGGTGGTCATGGTGGTCTCCTCGGGGAGGTGTGGTGTGTGGGGTGTTTCCTTATCTCTAGTAGGCAAAATCGGCTCTGTAGTTCTGGCTGGGTGCAGGGTGCGCGGTGTCTGTATGCGGTTCTGGTGTTGGTGGGTGTTTTGCCTTGTCGGTGGGGTTTTTAAATTTTTTTTATTTTTTTTGGGGGGTGGTGAGGTTTGAGGGGGATTACAGGGTGCCTTTATTGGTGTGAACGTTAGATTTTTCCGCCCCCCTGTTGAGTTAGGACCTGATTGATGCGCACATCGGATGACGCTTTGACCCGCAGTTTGGATGATTTGTCGGCGATGACTGCTGGTGAGGATGTGTTGATTGCGCACATCATCGGTCTGCTGGATCAGCCGTTTAGTGAGTCGGCGCAGCGGGCTGCTGCCGATTTTCTGGTCAGCAAGGAGTTGAAGCAGATTAATGCGGCGGCTCGGCGCGTGATGAATGGTGCTGATGAGACAGAGTCTGAGGGTGAGGAGGTGTCAGAGTGCTAAAGAACCTTTTGCGTCGCAATCAGCCTGATGTGGATGAGCAGGATCAGCAGCTGGAACAGGCCCCGAAGAAGCGGGGTTTGGCTGATCTGTTTGGCAAGAAGAAGGCGAAAGGCGATTCGGAGGGTACTCCTATGGATCCGCCAGTAGGTGGCACTGCCGCGAACAGGCTTGTGACCTACGGGATTATTGGTGCCATCTACAGCGTGATCGGTGGTGCTCTTTTGCTCTCGTGCACGGCGATGGGTGTTGCCTCGGATGCTCGTGATGCGGCTGCGAGTGCTCATCCCACAGCAATCTCGCACCTGAGCATCACGGACACCAGCGGTGAAGCGATGGCTGTGGGCTATGTTTCGGCGTGGCTGGAAGCGACGAGCACTGATCACACCAGCTTGGATGCTTATGCGCCGCACCTGACGGTGAATGCTCAGTCGCCGACGGAGTCTCGTAACCTTCGGGCTGCCGGCTTCGTGAAGGAAGGCAATCTCATCACTGTGCGTGTGACCGGTGAGGTGAAAACTACCCTTGCGGCAGCTTCAAAGAATGAGGAAGCCAAGACGGTCTGGGTTCAGAGGTGGTGGCAGGTTGTTCTGCGTACTGACCCTGCCTCTGGGGGTTTGTCGGTGCTGGGTCTTCCTGCTCCGATTGCTGCACCGGGTGAGGCGAAATCGGATGAGCTGTTTGCGTATCCGCAGCAGGTGACGGACGCTGCCGCTTTTGCGACGGTTCAGGAGTTTTTGTCGGCCCTGCTTGCTGGAGCTGGTGAAGTGAGCCGCTACACGTCTCCTGGTTCTTCCGTGAGCGCGGTGACGCCCGCACCGTACAGCAAGGTCACCGTCCAGAGCCTGAGGAGCAGTGATGAAATGAGCGTCAAGACTGCCGTAAAGGATGGTGTGGAAGTGCATGTTCTGGTGACAGCCCAGCTGGAGAACGGGGCAAACATGCAAACCACCACGTATTTTTTGACGGTGACTTCTCGTGCGGGGAGGTGGGAGATCAAGAGCATTGATACTGTCCCTCAACTGGCCTAACTAACACACCATATTCCCTGAATTTGAAAGGATACTGACCATGAACCACTTGATGGAGTTCCACACACTGGCCATGACATCACTGCCTCTGGGAGCAGGTGATATTTTCAGCTGGGCCGCCTCGACGGCAACCAAGATCGACACCACGTTCAAGCTCATTGTCGGCGTCGTTGTTGGCATCATTGCTTTCTTTGCGGCGATCAAGGGCGGCCTGACGTTTGCGAAGGCACTCGGTGCCGCAGTCATTGCCGGTTTTGTCATCTGGCTTGTCGCCCTGGGCGGCATCAACGACATTGCTGGTTGGTGGCAGAGCGCGTCCAAGGGAGGCTAACCCACCCCGCGCACTTGATGCTCACCACCTGACACTTTGAAAGGAATCGCAATGAATTTCGATGATGATCTGCGCGTCGGAAAGTTCTACACTCGCGGGTTGAAGATTCCGACCCTGGTGGGACGTTTGACCGACGGCACCCGCATCTGGGGCGGACCCTATACGATCCCGCAGCTGGTCGTCGGTGTCATCGCCCTGATGATTCTGTGGCAGGTGGTGAGCCGGTTCCTCTCAACCGGGTTCATCATCACGGATGCGGCGCTCATCCTTGCTGGTGCCTGGGGCATCACCATTGCCGTGGGCAAAATCCCTGAGACTCGACGCAACCTTTTTTACATGTCCGCATCCTCTGCCTCGGCAGTTTCAGCGGCTAAAAATGGCACCTTTCGGGGAGCTCCGTTCAAGATTCGTCAGCCTCGTTTGTATCGCCCCTTCAAGACAGAAGAGGAAAGCATCAAAGTCTTTGACCAAGCACAGCAGGCACGATTCCGCGCTTGTCAGCAGTTCCTTGCCTCGCAGGGGTGCTCCCCCCAACCTGCAACGCAGGAAAACCCGAACCTGAAACCATCCACCACGACGAACCGTCGTTCCACCCTCGAAAACATCATCGCCGCACGGCCCAAAAACTAACGACAGGAGAGCGAAACATGGCAGCATCGACCCGGAAAAACCCCCTGCTGTGGGGTCGTGAAAACATCTTCGTCACCCAGCACGGTATCGCCCACGCCATCTACGCGCTGACCGGTTTGCCCTATGGGTTCGCGCTCAAGGAAGACAAAATCGCCGCCCGCGCCGCTCACCAGTCCCTGTATCAGCGTCTGCACGGCGAATACACAATCTACTCGCTGATTGCTGACACTGACCCGCTGTCCATCATCAAATCCATGACCGAAGGCATCCACCTGCCCGATTATCCCGGCTGGGTGAACGAGACGAAGCTGACGATGGAAAAGCTAGAGAATAGCCCTTCCGGCGAGCGCCTGTTCTTCATCACGTTCCCTCTGTCGACGTGGTCGCAGCCGGTGAACCGGGTGAAGGATTCTGTCTGGGCTGCTCATCAGCCGGTGCAGTCGCATTTGGGTCTTCCGGTGGTTCCTCCTTCTGATGAGATGTTTGGTCGGTGGAAGAGGCGTGCGCGTGAGCTGTCGATGCGTATTCCTGTCGCTTTCAATCCTGTTCCGGTGTCGATGAAGGCGGTGCAGTGGATTTGGGATCATGCGCAGATGCGTGGAATCGGTACGGAGGATCCTTACCCGATGGATGCTCGCATCACTGCGGAGAACCGTGCTGATGGGTGGGTGAATCTTCGGTCTTTGCCTGAGCCGCTGTTGGATGAAGGTGGTATGTCTGATGTGGATGGTGTTTCTGGTCGTGTTGAGGCGTTCAAGCGTCGCTATGTGAAGGTGGAGCATCCTTTGGGTGCTCCGACCTATCAGGCTCAGATGATTATGTCGGCTACTCCGGTCGGTGGTTTTGTGTTCCCCGGCGGTGAATTTTTGGAGGCGGTGAATAAGCTGCCGGTCGATTGTGAATTTGTTCTGCGGGTGAAGGTTCAGTCGAAGCATAAGGCGAATCAGGATAGTGCCCGTAGTGAGAGCAATATTGAGGATCAGCTGTTCCAGCAGGATGGTTCTGGAAATAGGATTTCTGGTGGTCTGTCGCAGTTGGCTCAGGCGAGTAAGCTTCTGGAAGAGTTTGTGGAGAGTCTGAATGCCTCGGAGCGTGAGGTGAAGGTCAGTGCGTCGATGATTTTTTCGGTCAGTGGTCCGACTCCTGAGCTGGTGGAAGCACAGGCTAATGAGGTGCAGACCTTTTTCGGTGGTAGTGAGTTCGTCCTTGATGCGCCTGTGGGAGATCAGCGTAGGCTGTGGTGGGATATGCTGCCGGGAACGATGGCCTCCAGTATCACGAATGAGTTGACGCAGATTACTACTGGCTACGATTTCAGTATTGGTGTGCCTCTGGTGGAGACTCAGCTGGGGGAGAACCATGGTTTCTTGATTGGTGAGAACTTGTCCTCTGGGCGCAACACTCCGGTTTTTATGAGTCCTGGTGGGAATGCTGAGGCTAACCGTTCGGGTTCCTTCGGTGCTGTGGGCGATCTCGGCTCGGGCAAATCGGCATTTCTGAAAACTGTTGCTGCGCACACTATTAACCGCGGTGGACAGGTGATTGCTGTGGACAACTCGGAGAATCAGGAATGGGCCAAGCTGGCTAAGGCAATGACCGAAGTCGTTGTTCTTGATTTTGAGAACCCCCAGTATTCTCTTGACCCGATCCGCAATAGTGATTCTCCCGAAGAGGCGGCCCAGCAGGTCATGGACTTGCTTTCGATGCTTTTTGGGTTGAATGCGTTCACTCCGGTGGGTGCTGCTATTGACAGTGTCCTCAATCCTGAAACCAACCCGCATTTTGAGGAAATCACGTCCATGTCAAAGCTGCGTGATGCGCTGGAAGAAGGTCTTGGTGTGCCGGATAACCTCATCGAGGGTGCACAGGAGGCGGCGGTGAAGCTTGCCATCTTGTCGCGCAAGAGGCATATGCGGTATCTCTTCGATGACTCTTTGCCTGTGTTGGATTTGGATGCCCCGGCGATTATCTTTGCGACCCACGGTATGGATCTGCCGTCGGAGAATGACCTTTCCACTGCTGAGATGCGTGCTCAGATGACGCTGACCAAGAAAATTGGTTATGCGACGTATGGCCATATTGCGGCGATTTCTTATCAGCTGGCGACGCACGATGATTCCCGTGAGTCAATTTTCATTGTCGATGAGGCAGCCCACTTGACGGCTTCTCCTGAGGCATGTCATCGAGTGGAACAGTTTATTAGTCGTGGTCGAAAGCACAAGGCTGCTATCGGTCTTGGCTCGCACTCGGCTCTTGATTTTGGGTCTGCTAAGCTGCGTAGCCTGATTTTGCACCGCTTCCTCTTCCGCACTGCGGACCAGGACTTGGCCAATGTGAATTTGTCCTGGTTGCAGAAAGGCTACGATACGGCTGAGTACCGCGACCTTCTGGCTGGCTTGTCTCCAGATGAGGAGGAAGAACGTCGTGGTGAGTGCATTTATCGTGACGTGCAATCGCGCATCGGAAAAATTAAGATTCAGCTGCCGTTGGATCCGAAGACTCGTCAGGCAACGTTGACTACTCCCCCTAGCACGAGGAAGAAAAAGCAACAAGTATTTGCTGACCGTTCTCTCGTTGAGGCGTAGGTCTTCAACATATTCTTCTTTATTCTGATTGGAATTTCCCATGGTTTTCTCGTCTTTGAAGGCTTATCGGAGCCCTTCTACTGTGGTGGCTCAGTGGTGGCTGTCCTTTGCCGCGCGCAGGCCTCGTGCTGCTCTGGCGGTGAAGATTATGGTGATCTATTTCATCCTTGCGGCGGTCACTGATCCTGTCGTGCATGCAGATGATGGGAAGAAGAGCAGCGGCGATGCGTTCACCCTCTTTCTGGATACCTCGAACCTGAAAGATAAAGATGGTATTGAGCTCAGCCGCTACTCGACGCTACCTTTGGACCGTGGCGATGCCATGACCTTCAGTAAGACGGTTGTGGCGTTCTTCATTGATTTTCAGTGGGGTGCCCATTTCGGGATGATTGCTCTGGCTCTGTCTCTGTTGCACTATGTGTTGTCGTTTCAGTGGCTGGATTGGATCCTTTCACCGTTCATGTTTATTGGTGCACAGGTTTCGCCTCTGATGGAGCGGATGCACATCCAGCCGATGATTCTGACGATTGTCGCGGCATTCTTCAGCTTGTTCTTTTTCGTGCTGCATATGCGCGGGGCAGCTACTGCGGAGCTGGCAATCATCCTGACGATTACCACCCTGATTTCTGGGTCCGCCCTGGCGAATCCCACCGCAAAGCTGCGAGACCATCAAGGTGACGACGGAACGAAGCAGACAGGTTGGCTCCTCAACGCCACGACGTGGGGATCAGATGTTGCCACCGACATCTATTTTCACGACAAGAAGAGGGCTCAAATTGAAGCCAGCGGAATGGGAACAGGGCTGACCAATCAGAAGCCTGAAGACATCATCACCCGCTCGTTAGCGTCGGTGCTGATCCGTGAGCCGTTCCAGGTCGTCAGCTTTGGCCAGAACCTGGATGGCAAGTGCAAAAAAGAATTCGACTCAATGCTGCGGGATAAGGACTACCAAGATGTCGCCAGCAATGATCGACGGGACGCTATCACAGGATCTAGCGGATGCTCGGACACAAAGAAATGGGTCGATAACCCAAACTTTTATCGAGCCGTTCTGCTGGCCACCTACACACTGGGCGCTCTCTCTCCGCTTTTTCTCGTGGCGGTGTTCATTGGCCTGATTTTTAAAGCGGTCTTTGATGCCTGCGTCAATGGCGTCTTGGCAACCGTATTCGCCTGGTACGCGATGCTCCCCATGGTTGATCGTTACAAGTTCTTCGTCAGAGTTGTTGGCACGTTTTATGCTTCCATGCAGTGCGGCGCCCTCATTGGCATATTAATTTTATATCTGTACGTTTTGGAACAATATTATGAGGCCACACGGGATTGGGCACCCATCCTTCGGAGCATCATCATGGCTGTCCTCGTCTTCATCCTAGCGAAAAAGACCTGGGCATATTTCCGAGACCATGGGCTGGACGGCAGTGCCCTGGCAGAACGTCTCTCTCGACTTGGTCTGAAAGGTGCTACCGCAGCTGCCCCGGTGAAGTTCGCTGGAGCTGCCCCGGCCTTCTCCGCCAAGGCAATTCAGGCAACCGGAATGGGACGCAGTGGTGCGAGCGCTTCACACAGCGGTGCTGTGGAGAAGGCTTCTGCTGGCTCTCAGAAGCGCGGCTTGCTTGGGCTCGGAGCGGCCCGGTTCAAGAAGGGTGCGGAGCAGCCAGCCTACAGCCAGGCCGGTGTTCCGCAGAATCATGCCGCCATGCGACGCTACATGGGTCCTGCTCACAGTCAGTACTACAATGAAGGTAAGAGGATGCAGCATCGAGGCAAAATGCTCAAGCGAGCAGGCACGTTCGCTGCTTTTGTCCCTGGCTCTTTCGTCCCCGGTATGGGCATGCGTGTGGCGGGTACGGTGATGGCTCGTCGAGGTCAGCGCCGCATGATGACCGTCGAGCGACGCTATGCGTACCCTTCCTTCAGTATCAATGATCAGCTCAGGCATGCAGAGGAGAGCTCAAAGAAGGGCGAGAAGAAGAAAAAGGAGAGGGACTAAGGGGGTCCTCTCTTTGATTCCTGATTGAGGATGTGGGTCTGGCGGGTGACTGCCGGACCCGCATCCTTGTACCCCACCTTCCTTTCCTCGTATATGTGTACTAAAGATATATACTGGAAATTACAACCACCCCTACGACTTGGAGACCACCATGAGCTCTGTCAATACCCCTAAAAAATTCCCCCTCTGCCGATCCCTGCGAGCGCTACTGAATGCTGCCGTGGGTAAGGTTCGTGATCGTGGTGAGGAGGGTGCGTCTCAGGCGGTGATGGTGCTGGTGTTGGTGCCGGTTTTCTTGTTTGCGATGGGTGTTTTGCTGGTGGATATGGGCCAGAAGAATTCGGCTCAGTCGCAGGCTACGGGTGCGGCTCAGTCGGTGGCTCGTATTGCGACGGCTGCTGGTGCTACTGACTATGGGAATGTGGATCGGGGCCGCATGATTTCTGAGGGGAATGCGGCTCTGAGCTCTTTGGGTATGACCGGTAGTATTTCGATTGATGATGCCAGCGGTACGGTGACGGTGCGTGCGTGTAAGAGTGCTCCGACGAAGTTTGCGTCTCTGGTGGGTGTGCGTGAGGTGCAGGGTTGTTCAGAAGCGCGTGCTTCGATGTACACTTTGGGTAACGACGGACAGAAAATTAAACTGTAGGTCGTGTGGTTGTGGTGGCGTGCCATGTGTCCTGGTGAGGGTCATGGTGCGCCGCCTCTTTTTGTGCCCTAGAGGGTGTGTGATGGCTCTGCAGCTTTAGCTGCAGGGCCTTTTTCTATTAGGGGGTTGTCCTTATATATATGGTGTGCGGGAGGTATTGGGTACTAAATATCCCCCCTCTGGGTGTGTGAGCAGATCGTGGCTGAGGGGGGGCGGGGGTAAAGAAATCCGGCTAGAGCTTTTCAAAGCTCTAGCCGGATTGAAGATTCCTAAGATATGTCTTTGCCGACATGTGGTTTTCAGTGTACCGGCGGGTGGTTGCAGGGGACAAGGGGGGAGAGGGTGGGGTGTTGCTCCATCCTGATTTAGGAAAGGGACAAGACCTACGATTCATCCGTAGTAGGGGGTGAGGGGAGCCTACAGTAAGGGGCATAACAACACGACACTACCTGTGTAGCCCTAAGGAGGCCCACCATGACCACCCTTTACACCCGCATCTCGGATGTTAAGGCCTATGTTGCAGATGCCCTGTCCAGCTCGGAAGGGTTCTACAACTACGACGGCATCGCCGAAGAAATCAGTGAATGGAACGAAGAATATGATGCAGCCGGTCACCTGCTGCTGAACCGCCGTGGCTTCAAGATTCGTGAGGACATCGACTTCTGGGAGGTCGTTAGCCGTCACGACGTGCTGGAAGATCCGACCCTGGCCCTGGAATGGGTGCGCCGCTCGGCCGCGTCCACTAACCAGATTCCGTATGTGCATCTGACCTGTGCGGATGAAAACGGTGAAGATGTCCCCGCTGAGCAGAAATATAGCGGCAAGGGCTGGAGCCTTCCGGACTGGTACGCCGAGGCTGAAGGGGAAGACTTGACGCTGATTGAGCCGTACACTCGGGCAGAGCAGAAGCTGATTGACCAGTTCAATCTGAAGAAGGACATTCCCATTCTGGATCTGACCTAAGGGTGCGGTATTGTAGAGAGCGAGTTATAAAACCGTTTAGGAGGACCCCTTCAGATTCTGAATCTGGAGGGGCCCTTTTTTGCACATGCAGCAGATGACCGCCAGCACCACACGCGGCGGCTTCAGCTGTCACACTGAAGAGGAAAAAACACCGTCGAAAGGAAAAGCCATTATGGATGTCACCTCAGATTTTGAAATGAGGCTGCTGCACCACACAAAGGAAGAGCCTTACCTGTTCCGCCCGCACCTGGTGCGCAGTGATGATGCGTTGCGGCGGTTCTCTCATGCCCCTGATGGGTGGATGGACAACCTTGCCTCGGTCATTGATCAGGTGGAGGGAATCGAGATGCCACTACGGGGTAGCCTCATGCAGGCGTGGAAGGCGTCTGAGGAGCTGATGCGAGAGGTCGCTGAGCGTTTCAGGCAGCTAGGATTTCATGTTGGCTCGTATGAGATTCAGGACTATGACGGTATCCCTTTGGGGTTTAGGGTCTCTTTGGATCCCACGGAAGAGTCGGTCCGTCAGGGGCATACGGTGACCACACCTCAGCGTCCGAAAAAGGACGTGATGGTGCAGTCACGGAACCCCCGAAGTGATGAGTACATCCCGGCAGGTCAGATCATCGTGAACGATAAGGCAGCCTGGAAAGTAGAGCACGTGGAGCGCCTGTACGTTGATGAAGACTTGGCCTGCATCGGCTACCTCTCCGATTGGGAGCGCAAGCACGTGTTCGTCCTTCATGTGTCGCACCTTCAGGAGCTGACCGCCGCGCAGATTGATGAGCTGCAGCGCGCCGCCAACAAGGTGCGTTTCCCGGATGGAGGGGGCATGATTTCACCTAATCCTTTCCGCAAGCTACTGCTGCCCCCGGGCGTTACGCTGCCTGCCGTGAGTAAGGCATAGAGAACCCGCCAGCCTTTGTGGTCGCACCCCATCACCGGGTGCGGCCACACCTTATTTAACATCCCTTACAGAAGGGGTATTTAGGAAAAGGACAAACAGGGAAAAACAGACAAGTGGGGCGGCAATCAGCGAGACGATAAAGGCACAACAACACGACCGAATGAAAGGAATGACGCCCCATGCGTACCCCCTGCCCGAACCCTGTTGAGAACCTGCTTGCCGTCGAGGTTAACGCCCCCAAACTCTGGGTGGCATCCGCCCGCCTGAACGGGCGTTCCGCCGCCGAACTCTTCCCCCTAGAGGGCGGGTCATCCACCACCGTGTGCACCGTCGAGGGATTCGCTCACCACATGGCAGAAAAGCTCTACACCCTGGGCATCCTCAGCCTGGAAGAGCTTCATGACGTGCCGGTACGCACCGACTGGAGGATTGGCTACGTTTTGTCCTGGGTACGCCGCTTCGGTGTTGAGGTGAACCTGCGCTCCATCATTGCCGCCATGCCCCCGGTTACCGCTGATACCGACGCTCTGAACCCCCGTGGCGTCTTCGACAGCATCCTAGAAGCCGTCCCCGCCCCCGGCTTCGCTTACCTTGTTGAGCGAATCCAGGCGAATGTACGCGGCGACCTGGGAGATGCCCACGTACGCTCCGTACTGATTCGAGAGGGCTTCATCCTCCAGGAACCCACCGCCCTCTCATGCGGCTACCTCATCGGTGACGTGCTGGAAAGCTAACCGGTCAGCCAGGCGGCGCTAGAGAGAGGGGGTCACCCCCTCTCTCTAGTTGCCGCTGCAGCCACCCTATTTATGAAAGGGACATACCTGTCAAAACTTCAGTAGAGGGCTCTAAACATCGGGATAGTAGAGGTATCAGAACAGCACTGAACATCAGGAGGAAGAGACGATGTGTCGCCCCGAATTCACCCCCGAAACCATCGGACGCACCCCACGCCACAAAAGCGGCGTCATCGCCACAGGAGTCTGGAAGGGTGAAACCTACCGCGTCAATGTCTACGACTCACTCAGTGATTTTGTCGAAATCGACGGCACCGCATGGGAACCACAGTACGCTGTAGCTCTCCAAGGCGAACCCCACAGCTACCTAGAAGGCTGGTGGAAGACCAAAGCAGAAAGGGAGCAGGTGCAGGTAGTGCGCTCTCTGATCCGTGAGTGTGGGCTGGAGTGTGCAATCCGTGTTGTGCGTGATTTGTGGGATGAGCAGGCGGTCGGGTTTGTCGCTACTGATTCCCCGTGGGGTGAAGTACGCGGGGTAAGCTTTGGCGCCAATGATGAGGATGAGCACCGGATGCAGGCACGGGATCTGCTGGAATTCCTCAATGGCGACTGGGCAGATGTAGCCCTGGAGATGCAGAGGGAGGATGACTGGGTGCGCTTGAAGGCCTCGGATATGCCCAACAGCGAGTTCAACGACGGCGAGGATGTATGGCATCTGATGGAGTCCTTTGAACAGGAAGTGACCGGGGAATGCTCCCCTGAAGGGTTCCGACTTGCAGATGCCGGTTTGGTAGCTGCTTAGCCCTCACCTTCCGGTGAAGCACCCACCCCCCTGCTTGTGTCTCTGGAGAGCAGCAGGGGGGAGGGGTGGCGCCCCCCTTATTTATGGAAGGGACATCCCTGACCAAACCGAGTGCAGGCAGGCGATTTAGAGGCCATACTGAAAACACAACACAGATAGAAGATTCCTAAAATTGTCCACTACCCGATAGAAAGAAGGAGGACCCATCATGGTACTGATGGATCAGGCCCCCGTGGCTGAATTGCAGAAGGATATTGTCACCGACGAGCAGTACGTGCTCACTCGCACCGTGCGTGACGGCTGGAAGAACACTACCTCTGAGGAGCTGCTGATTGACGGCTACCAGCCCCTCAGCGACATCCTGGAATGGCTGGAGACGGATCCGAAACCTTCCCAGCAAACCTTCATGGAAGATCTGCAGGATTCTGGGTTCACCGCCTTCTCGGAAGAGACCAAGAAGCAGCTGGACGGCCCGTACTATCGCTACTTCACTGACGACGGCCAGTACTGGGACGGAGAAGAAGGCACCGTCACCGCCCTGTTCGATTCCTGCTGGAAGAAGGGGGAAACCGCTGATGATGACGACCTGGAAGAGATGGAAAAGATGACCTTCCACACCCGCCCCCTGGAGCTGACGGTTGAGAACGTGTTGGCCTACGCCCGCTACGTGTTCGGTGATCAGAGCGTGAAGCTGGTTCCTGCTAAGGAGCACCTGGCAGAGATGATGCAAGAATACGGTTACGGTGAAGAGGACGGCACCGTATCCTACCGCTGCCGCTTCACCCCCATCATGAAGGCAGCCGCCCCCGCCGGTCTGGTCTGCGTAGGCCTTGAAGCAGCCCTGTGGGTCTGGGCCCAGGCAGAAGACGAAGAAGCACCCACCTGGCACCGCTTCCGCGACGTCTACACTGGCGACGAAGCGCACTACGACGCCGTCGAGTACCTGCTGGACGTCCCCGAACAGATGTGGAAGTCTCCGACCCAGCGCATCGGCATCTCCCAGATGATCACCAGCGACCTGCCGATTCAGGGAGCACTCGCTGCTGCTGAGCTGGAGCGCCGCTACGAGTTGCCGGAAGATTCCGTGAAGCCTCTGAGCCAGGATGAGCTTGACCGGGAGATTGTGCTCAGCCGCCGGATGGAAACCCGCTAACGCACCGCAAAGGCCCCGGTAAGGCACGCAGGAATCCTACGTGCCTTACCGGGGCCTTCCCTCTACACCCCACAGGGTACAGAGGGAGAATGACGAAATCGGATGCGCCCTGGTCAGCGAGCGCGTACCCTCAAAGGGTAAAGAAGAAGTTCAAGGAGAAGGAGAAAGTGATGACGGCAGAGATTAAGCAGTCGAATCAGGAATACGTGGCAACCGTTGAGGCGTTGCAGCCTAATGGTGAATGGGTGGTGGTTGCCCGAGCTGTGGACAATCTGGAGAATCTGGCTGAGTGGGCTTCAAATGGTGTGGGCGCGGATAGCTCACGCTCTTATGACGCTATCGATCATTTCAGTCCCGAATCTACGATATGGATGGATGAATTTGGCGATTTGGTGACCGACGAAAAGGGCAATGTCGTGGAACCTGCCGATGATATGTATGCCCCTTACGGCTACCTGCATTGGGGTGAGGGGAAGGGCTCAGATGAGATGCTTGTTGCTAAGGCTAAGGATCTTGCTGGTTCTGGTGCTCGTCTGTTGCACGTATATCCGGGTGTGGGTCAGGTCGATGAGTTGAGTGAGGAAGATATTCAGGAAATCATCGAGGATGACAAATACTGCCTTGTTTTGGCGCATCCTGAGCCTTTGGAGTATTCGGTAGAGAATGTGGCCGCATATATCCGCTATGCCTTTGGGCTAGATGATGAGAAGGAGCGTCTGACTCTGGTTCCTGCTGCTGATGATGAGTATTCGTCCAGTTTCGCCATGGAGAGCTATAGGATGCAGTTCGATTTTGGCACGTTGAGTGAGGAGGATGCTGAGGACTGGGAGCGAGTGACTGAGCTGTATTCCTATCACCCGTATGCTCGGAAGGATCGCTGATCGTAACGGGTTTATGGCACCAGTAGAGGGGAGAGTTTTCCCTCTGCTGGTGCCTCTTTTTGTCGGTTGTAGCCTGTGATGTAGCTAAGGGACATGAACGCCGAATCTGTTTCAGGGCCCTCTGATGTGTCTGATGCTAGAAGCACCTTAGATCAGTACGTCAGGAGGATATGATGCAGAAGAAGATGGAGGGCGCGTACCGGCGCGTTTTTGGCTCTCTGGAGCAGGCGCGGGAGTTCAGGGATGATTTTTACGCATCCTACGGGGTGCGGCCTGCAGCGCCGGGTACCCACATCCACCGGGAGGGGGAAGGGTGGGTTGTTGAATTCACCGCCACTGAGCAGCTGAAGTTCGCGCAGGAAGTTTACCGCCGCCTCATGCTCAACCCTGAGGGGGAGCCCACGTGCGCTTTCCGGTTTGTGTGGGTGAGGCGCCCGGTACCTCAGAAGGGAGGTAAGGAGCAGGACTGCATCTTGTTTAACGTCATGATGCGTCTACGCACCTTCACCCCACAGCAGATGAGTTGGCAGCTACTGGCCCTGTCTACGTACTGTGCATGGGATATTGACAAGATCCCGGATCGTCAGGAGCGGGCCAAGTACGAGGCACAGATTGTTAAGGACTTCCGCATTGGCTCCCATACACTAGCCCCTACCATGGTTGGGCTGTACCCCGAATACGCAGAGTTCACGGTTGATCCTGAAATGATGAGCATTTCCTCGCTCCGGTACCTCATGCACTACGAGGCGCAGGAGAATCGGGATCTGGAGGATGAGGGCGATGCGCTACGGAAGGAACGGTGGGTTGCCCGCTCCCGCACCCAGTTCAACCGCCGCCTGGTACAGATGGCTGAAGAATTGAGGGCGCACAACGTCGTCATTGCCGATACCTCCCGCTTTGCCCGCCGGGTTTCCTGGCTCGATGACAACGGGTACTTCAACGAAGACACTGGAGCACTCAGTAGCCAGAAGGAAGACTACCCGGGCTTCTATGGTGAAGTGCTCAGCGGTCAGCATCAGGTCAGCATCCAGCTCTACGGGATCCAGCGTGCAGACGGGAAGTTCCTGTCCAAGATCAACGATCAGGGGCCCTCCGCTAAGGCCCACGGGTTTGGGCTCTGGTTTGCAGAAACGGGTCTGATGATGACCTCGCAGCGTGCCCGGCAGGTGATGAGCCTGCTCCAGTGCGAGGATGTGACGCTCGTGCCCTTCGGCGACGTTGAAGACTAAAACGTGTTGAGCTTTCAAGGCGCCGGTAGACGGGGGCTTTCCCTGCGTTCCGGCGCCTTGTGGTATGGACAGAAACCCGTATTTAGCAGTGGGACATCAACTCCCGAATATGGGTTAGACCCTTGAATCTGCTGGGAAGATAGCGGCATACCCCACAGCTTGGAAGGATTAGACCGTGAAAGTTTTTAGGCACCCGGCTAGTGTGCAGAACTTCCAAGGGGGAGTGAATGTTTTTTGGGAGAAAGGATTGAACGATGACTGAAGGAATCAATTCATCTTTGATAACGCTGGTCTTTATGCTGGGCCCATTCGTAGTAGGTGCTATCGTCTTGGTCATTTCGATGGTTGTAGATGAAGTGGAGACAAAAAAGCTGTTCAAGGAGCTGAAGCAGCGGAATGATGAGTACCGCCGTGCCCGTCAAGAAACGGTGGTTGTAGAGCCTGTAGATCAGAAGCTCAAGATTGATACCAACCTCTATACGTACAACGAGTATCTTCGCCGCAACGAGATCAGGCACGGTACGACCTTTGAGGATGTGCAGCGCCGTAAGCCCAGAGTTGATCTTTACTCGACGGTGGAAGGGGCCAAGGGCGGTCATGAGACGGCCCTTTACTATCATCCCGATGAGGACTACTGGACCGCTTCAGGGTGGGACGGAGACCCTACCGGTTTGAAGGCAAGAAGTAGAGGCGTGATTCATGTGGTGCCTTCCGATCAGGGCTACTCGTACACGACGGTCGAGTATTGGCATTACTACCTTTGCCTCAAGAAACGGCTGGAAGAAGAAGGTGCAGCACACGATCACGAATGGTGTGTACGTTCTAATTCGGTGAAGCATATTACCTGGCACATCAAGCAGAACTAGAGCGTGAACGAGGTGGCCTATCCCGCATCACGGGATAGGCCACCTCATTGTTATCTCATGGGGGGAGATCAGGGGCGCAGGTATGGCTGCTAGAAGATGCTCTGAAGGGGCCGCCAGACAGATATTTAGGAAAGGGACAAGCCCTCTTCTTTTCTGAGCAACTGCCTCTACGGGGGAGAGGATAGGGGTAGACCTAGCCCCTAGAAACGGAAAGGATAAGGGCAATGAAAACGATGACCTGTGGCTCTGTAGATTACGAGCGTGTGCGTGCCTCATGGCGGTACGAACGCACCGGCGCGGTGTGGAGGATGCAGGCACGGCGTGCCTGGGAAAGCGAAATCAACAGCCCGCTGTACGACCCGATGGCAGGCACCCGCGCAACGGTGCTAATTGCCGATAACCGCACTGAGGAGCAGTCATCCTACGGTCTGCGTCATTGGTCCCATTGCCGCGCACAAGAAGCACTGCTGAGCCTGGGCGCTGAGATCGCGGCACGCTGGGCACGCGTCTTCCTTGGGAGCCGGTGCGCCTTCGCCTTCGAGATTGAAGAAGACGTCGAAGGCATCGTCTTTGGCGGCGAGGAAGTACTCGATGCCACCCTGGACGGCTCTGTACCACGCATCATGCTCTGTGATGATGCTGACTCAGCCCGGATACTTGAACGGTACCGCCGGGCGGCGGCGCTCGCCTCCTGCCTGGAAAAGGGGCAGGTGGAACACCTCTTCTTGGAGCGCTTCGACACCACCACCCGCTCCTGGGCAATTGAAGAAGCGGCAATGCTGACCAGCTGGGAGGTACTGAACGGCTTCGAGGGCTGGATGGAAGATTGCGGCAAGGCACGTGAGCAGGTGCAGGCATGGCTGGATGGCGGGCGAGACCCCGGACCGGTCACCCTCTTTGACATTGCGCACCCGCAAGGGCTCACCCTGGAAGATGCCATCACCCAGGTGCAGGACATGGCGCAAAGCTTCCACCCCTCCACCCAGACGGACACCGTCTTCTTCAGCGACTCCGAATTTGAAGAATGGAGCCGTGACATGCAGGCATTTATGAGCACCCACGGCAATAGCTTGCCCTCTCCTACCGTCCGTGCCTTCTGCATCTGGACGAGCCGCTACGCCCCGCTCACCTCCCACATGCAGGACAAGCTCAAGAACCGGCAGGTCGATGCGCTCGCGGCGGCGGCTCAGAACTTCGCATGGGTCTGCCCGGTCATCGAGGATGCCGCCATCATGCAGGCATGGGCACAGTACCAGGCACACCTGACCCAGACCGCATAACCCACACCCCCCTTTGGGTGAGCGCTCGCCGCCCCGCTCAGCGGCGGCGAGCGCCTGCCAGTCACACAAGGGTGTGAGTGTCTGCCGTGCAGCTGAGAAAATCCCCCAAGACCAGGGGCGTGCAGGGGGTAGCCGAAAAGGAATTTAGGAAAAGGACATACGAGGTCGAATCCCCGAACTAAGGCACTCATATGCGATTCTAAAAAGGAAACACCCACCACTTACCGTAGAAGGAAAAACCCCTGATGAGCGCAGTCCGAATCCTCGTCCACGACGTCCCAAAACACCTTCACGAAGCCACCGAATACTTCAACCCTGAACACCCCGCGCTCGCTCTGCTCAAAGATCAGCAGAACAACCCCACCAACCTGTTCTGGGTCTCCGACGAAATGGCAGCTATCGCCGTTGACGCCGCCCAAGCCGACGATTTCCCCCTCATCGAATCCACCAACACCCTACCCCGGTGGGGTGAAGGAGCGAGCGCCCTAGTCCTGTTCGAGAAAGGCACCGGTATCGAGATCCTAGATTTCTCTGCCGGTCTACCCACAGACGATGACGAAGAACCCGACACCCTGGTAGCTATCGGTTTCCTGCGTATCCAGCAGACCGTTTATGTCATCGTCAGCTACAGCCCAGAGACGAGCGACGACTGCTACCAGGTAGATCGGGTCATCGAGCTAGAGCAGTTTGCTGCTGGGTTCAAAGGCGCCGCCCTGCTGCTTCAATCGACCTTCCTGCTGATGGGGGATTCCTCTATCACTGAAGCCACTACCCAGAAGGTGAAGGGCAAGAGCCGCCGCAAGCACGGCAAACGCTACGACATCTACCCTGGCGCGCAGGTGCGATCAGTACGGGTGACCTCCCGCCTGATCCAGGAGAGCACCCCGGCGGCGGTACTGGAAGATGAGGTGCCTGCTGATCAGCGGCAGCGCTCGCCTTTGAGTCATCAGGTGTTGGTGCGGGGGCATTGGAGGAATGTTCCGTATGGTCAGGGTCGTGCGTTGCGGCGGCATCAGTGGATTATGCCGTATGTGAAGGGTCCGGAGGGTGCTCCGTTGGTGAATCGTCCGTTGGTGAAGACGTGGCGTTAAGTGTGTTGATGTAGGTGTTTTTGGGTCCTGCTTCTCTGCCTGTGAGGTGGAGGGGTGGGGCCCCTTTTTTGTGTGCTGCTGCTGTGTGGATCTGATGGTGTGGGGTGTGATTGGTGGGTGGGTGGAGGGGGTGATTTAGGAAAAGGACAAACGAGGTCAAACCCCAAAATGCCGCCCCAAAAATCGAGATGATGAACCTGTCAGCACAGATGATTGCCCCCCTAATCCTTGAAGGAGGAAGCCATGAGCACCCTGAGTCCCGTATCCGCATGCCGCGCCCTGAGTTACACCGATTCGACGGTAACCTACCCGATTCCCGACCTCTACATCTGGAATGCCCAAAATGCTATCCGTGAGGCGGTGAAGGACATATCCCCGGTGGACGGGAAATCATGCCCCGCATGTTTCCGGGACATTGCCGAAAGCTTTAATGCCCTGGCTCGCACCGGTTCCGGCTCTGATGACACGTTCGCCACGGACATGGCGGCTCTGCTGGGTCTGGAAGCCTCAGAGGTGACTCTGAACGGCTGGGATGATGCCCCGCTCGAATCGGTCACCGTCCCGGTCTCTGTGTCATGGAATGACGCTCTAGAAGCCATGCATAAGGTCTTTCGCGGTGAGGTTCCCTCAGGCGGTTACAGCTGGGGTGTTGCCTACAAGATGGCGACCCTGGAGATGACCGACCGGGTTTGTGAGGAATGCGGACACGGCAAATAGCCCGCCCGCCCCCGCCGCCCTGCACCGCCCCGTAGAGGGGTGCAGGGCGGCGGGACACCCACCCCCTAGAGTGGGGCGGGGCGCAGCTCTTTCAGGGGGATTTAGGAAAAGGACAAACGAGGTCAAACCCCAAAAACGCCGCCCCAAAAGTTAGAAGATGGTCACGTCAAACGTTGAAGATTCGATTCTCTGAAGGAGAGAGATTATGGATTGCACCTGCACCAAGTACCGCCACCCGCACCTGAAGGTCACCAACGACAAGGGGAGCGTCTGTGTGCTCGTCCGCTCGTCCACAGGTGAGCTCATGGACACGGCGGCTATCCGTCGAGAGAATGAGCGCCGCAAAACCCTCAGGTACCGCATGGGGGCGCGTGTACGCCGCCTGTACACCCGCCTAACCGCCCGCCTAGAAACCATGCGATAGGCGGCACAGGCACCCACCCGCCCCCGCCTGGAGGGGGTACCCTCCAGGCGGGGGCGCAGCTTGAAATTTAGGAAAAGGACATGACTGTCAGAATCCCAGACGTACCCACCTCACCCAAGGGAAGATGAACCCACACCCCAAACCCTAAAGGAAAGCAGCCATGAACCCCCACAATCTGATCAAAGCCGCCATGACCGGCCTCAAGAAACCCCGGGTACCCCACCTCACCGCCCGCTCACAGCAGAGCACCCCCACCAAGCAGCCGGCGCCCCCGGCACACCCCGGAACAGAGCCGCCCGCCGCGCTTGCCGTGGCACCCCGGGCGGCCCTTACCAGGTTCCTGCAAACCCTGATTGAGATGATGGAAGATCCGCAGGTGCATACCTTGAGCGGTGATGAGCTCATGCAGAGGCTGCTGAAGGACCCGGCAACGCGTCATGTGGTCCGTAGCTTCCAAGTGGTCATGATGAGCTGCCGGTGGGTCCTGGAGCATCAAGAGGAAATCTCTGAGCTGATTAACCTCTGGAGGCAATGCCTCAGCACCCACAGCCAGGGCAAAAAACCCGCTGAGAGTAGCCCCCGGGGTAAGCCCTAATGATCCTCGATACGGGCTAAAAAGAGAGGGTTTTGAAGCGTCGGAATAATAAATTATTCCGACGCTTCAAAACCATGATTTATAAAAGGGACAATCCCCAAAAAAGATATTTTTGAAACCTCCAAAAACGAGATGATGAACCTGTCGTTACCGACAGGTTCATTTTTTCCCTACCGTAAGGAGATGCCATTATGGCACGCACCAAGAGCGACCGCTCACAGAATGTTATCGACACCCTGGAAGTCTTTAATCAGGCGGTGAAGGAATTGCAGTCCACCGACAATTGGCGTTCTATGCTGAACTCGGTTTTTAATTTCCGCCGCTATTCTTTCCAGAATATGGTGTTGATTCTTTCCCAGAATCGTTATGCCACCAATTGCGCCGGTTTTAATACCTGGCGTGAAATGGGGTACACGGTTCGTAAGGGTGAAAAGGGATTGCGTATCCTTGCCCCTCGTACCGTAATCGTCAAAGGTGATGACGGTAAGCCGGTGATTGACGAAAACGGCGAGACCAAGAGGGTTACCTTTTTTCGCCAGGTCTCTGTTTTTGACGTCTCTCAGGTCGAGCCGCTGGAGGGTGCTAAGCCCCTTCCTGAAGGGTTCAAGGTGCACCAAGCAGAAACCCCTGAGACCGCCGATAAGGGGCTGTATGAGGCTCTGGAAGCCTTCATCACCGCTCAGGGCTGGAAGGTCGTACAAGAGCCGCTAGGGGCTAATTTGGGTGGTTATACCGACCATGAGGCACGGAAGATTAGCATCAATTCGCTGCGGACTTCCGACCTTCGAGCTTCCACCCTGGCGCATGAAATCGGGCACGCCCTCATGCACGAAGATTTGGATATGGAGGCGTACCACGCCAACAGCGAGGGTTGCCGCTCTTTGGCTGAGACTGAAGCCGAATCCGTCGCCTATGTGGTGACCTCTGCATGGGGTTTGGACGTCTCCGCAAAGAACATTCCCTATGTCGCTGGTTGGTCTGCACAAGATGTTTCGGTACTGGCAAAAGCGGCGGGAAATGTTGTGAATACCGCCCGTACCATTCTTGACGCGGTTATTCCCCTGGAGGGCAAGGAATAGGGTTCCTGTGGTTCCTTTCACCCCCAACCTTTGGTTGGGGGTGAAAGGAACCGAAAAGGGGTGTTTAGGAAAAGGACAAGCATTGTCAAAACCCAAAAAAGAAAGTCAAAAAATAGGACTATAAAGGCATCAGGGAAACCCCTGATAAACCGCCCTTGAATGATTGGAGAATACCAATGAAAACCACCTACCCCGCTTCTATGAAGGATTACCAGGAAATGCAAAACATTGTACCCGCTACATTGTCTATCCCGGTTTTGAAAATGCCTATCTCACCGGAAGAGGCACACAAAGAAAGCCCCCAAACCGCCGAAATTCGCATGCTGGTCATTGGGCTTAACCGCCCCGTAACGCCTATGCGTAGCTTTGTCGGTGATGGTGTCCTGATTCTGGCGCAAACCCCCGCATGGGAAAAAGCCCGCCAGGAAATCTATGAAGCCTCTGTAGCAGGCGATAAGGGGCGCATGCTAGAGGTCATGCTCTACTGTGCGGCTGAATACCTTGAGCTACAGAAGCCTAGCGACATTTTCGATTTCGCAGTGCCCATTAGCGAGGCGTAGCCCGGTGAGCAGAAAAGGGGGCGGCTGAATCCAGTCGCCGCCCTTCCTCGCCCGCCCCCCCTGAGCGGGGGGGGGCGAGCGCCCCGGCGGCTCCAGACGGTGCCAGGCGCTCGCCTAAGCACCCGGGGGCGGCGCAGCCGAACCGCTACCCCCGAAAAATTTTTTTCCCGTGATTTTAGGGACTTTACCAAAGGGACAAACCCCAAAAATAATAATTTCTACAAAATCAAAAAATGCACAATAAGAGCATGGAAAACAGAATATGACAATTAACAATTGTCATATTCTGAACCATTTGGGAAATTGATTACATATCATGTCATGATATGTAGAGGAAAGGATTTTAAAATGGCACGTACTTGGTTTGAGAATGGCTATGTTGCCTTCGATACTGAAACGACCGGCGTTCAGGAAAAGGAAGACCGCATCATTAGCGCGTCATTGCTGTACTACAGCCCGACCCACGCCCTTGTGAAGCGCCGTACCTGGCTTATCAACCCCGGCATTGAGGTACCCGCCGCCGCTACCGCCGTAAACGGTCTGAGCACCGAATACGTGCGAGATATGGGCATGCCCACCGGTGAAGGCATTGCCCAAATCCTAGCGGCTCTGGCACAGTGTGCCCGCTACCGCATGCCCGTGGTTGCCTTCAACGGGTCGTTCGACATGACCGTTTTGCTCCATGAGAGCCGCCGCAATGGTCTGGCTCTGAGCACCGATTTTGCGGACATCTACAGCGGCGGTTTGCGACTGATTGACGGTCTGACCATGCACCGCAAGGCACACCTGAAATGGAGGGGTCGCCGTAACCTTGGTGCCCTCTGTGAAGCCTATGGCGTGGAGCTTGGAGAGGCGGCGCATAATGCCACCGCTGACGCACGTGCCGCCGCTGAGCTGAGCGTCAAGCTCACCGCTGAGACCCCTGCACTCTTCGAGGTGGACGCGTCGAGCCTGCACGTGGCACAGCGCCAATGGTACGCCGTCCAGATGGAAGACCTTCAGGCGTACTTGAGGGCTTCCAGGGGCGACGAAACCATCATGTGCCACCCTGAATGGCCTGTACGCCGCTAAGGGCTCAGAGCCCCGGCTAGGGGCGGGAATCCCACCCGCCCCGCCCCTGAGCCGGGGTGTTACCCACCCCCTTTCTAGGGGGTGGGTAACACCCCGGCTCAGGGGTAGAGTCCAGCAGTGCAGCAGCCTATTTTACCAAAGGGACATACCTGTCGAAATCCCAGAAGTACCCCACCTTTCCACCGAAAACCCCACCCCCACACAGAAAGAAAAACCCCTATGAACACCCCCGCCCCCGTGATGCGAGAAGCCATCATTGACGTCGCCCTAGCAGCCATTCGCACCACCCTCATCACCGAAACTAAGCCCGCCTGCATTGACGGCTACTTCTTCCAGTCACCCACCTACCACGTCATCACTCCAGACCCCCACGAAGGACGCCTCACCGTCCTGCTACGTAACTACCCGACCCTTGGCGAAGATACCCCCTTCAGCATTTCCCGCACTTTTGATCAGCCCCCCGCAACCACCGCCGAACTCACCGCCGCCCTGAGCCGTCTAGGCTGGCGCCGCCTCCCCGACACCCACACCACCTAACCCACACCACCCCTAGCCCCCCGCCCACTCATACGCTGCACCCGCTGGCCTTTTTGCCCGGCGCTCGCCGCTGTTGCCGTGTGTGTATGGTCTCTGTACGACTTGCTAGGGGTGGTTTGTGTGGCTGCTTTTGGCGGATCTTTAGGGGTGGGACATGGACCCCTAAAGGCGGTTCCAGGGTGGGGTGAAGCGGGATTCTAGAGGTGTACCTACAGGCACCGATAGAAGAGGTTTTGAGATGGCTAATATCTCCACGGCATCAGGTTATGTCAGGTTTGAGGCGGATACCCGTGAGGTGGTTCAGCTGCTGATGGAGGCGCTGAAGCCCATGAGCGAGGGTTTTACCTATTTCACGGATTTTAGGTGGGGTGATGACGAATGGCCCAATGATGAGGGCACCAGCGTGAGCGTCGGTTTTACGGGCTTTGGCCGGTGGGCGTTCTGTGAAAACGTGAAGTGGGTACCCGGCATTATCAAGGGCGAGAAGGTCCCGGAGCTGGAGCGTGAGCGGTGGGCTATCCGGTGGGATTTCTCTGACCTGGAGAGCGGTTCAGATTTCTGTGGCAACTACGAAATTTTGATTGAGCACCCGGCTGGCGTCCCCATTGAGCAGAGCACGTTTAAGTACGTGGAAGAGCAGACCTATGCGCTCTCTGCTGAGGGTCACTCGAAGCTTCGATACCCTAGCTTGTACTGAGAAGAAGCAGCAGTGAAAAGCTATTGATTAAGGGTTTGAAGAATGTATGTATATACATTCTTCACACCCCTTTATTTTATGTCGTGAATACACTCATTTATGGAAGGGACAAGTAGGCAAAATCAATAATTCGGTGCGCTCAAAAATAGGACGATAACCATATCGGATAACCCCCCTATACCGAATGTCTTAATTGGAGGAAAAAATGAGTTACCGCGTTACCTATTGCACCTGTCCTAAAATGCCCGTCGAGCATTTCAACGTCATATCTACAGACATTCCTGACGATACCGGGGTGTGCTGTACGACCCGGTTCAAGAACGGGGGCGGCTTTGATATGCGGGCGGTGCTCGAAGAAGATGCCCGCCGTAGCACTCTCGCCTACCGCTGTTCGGCACTGTTCCGCCGCCGCTAACCCCCTACGGGTTATCCGGTAACACCTCCCCCCCGCCCCCTGAGAAGGGGGCGGCGGGGTAGAGGGGTAGGGGAGCAGCCACACCCTATTTAGCAAAGGGACAAACAATGTCAAAACCCAAAAATGCCGCCCCAAAAACGAGACGATAGACCCACAACACGACACATAACCGAAAGGAAGAACCCCATGAACCCCCTGGCAATCCTGGAAAACCCCTGGCAATCCTTGAGCCCATGCTCATCATGCTCGCCGCCGCAAGCCTCTTCACCCTCTTCTGGGTCACCGTCGCCTTGCTCTCTGCACGCACCGAACAGCAAGCCGAAGCAGAAGCCGCACACCTCATCAACCGCTAACCCCCCCCCCACCCCTTTTCTCGAAAGGAAAAAGCCATGTCCTGGAACCCCCCTAACCCCTACGCCGAATTCGACGACGACGACTACCTCGCAGGCTTCTACGGCTGGGCGGCACACCTCGGCTACCTTCTGGAGCAGAAAACCCCCAAAATCAGCACCGACCAGTACCCCGCCATCATCCCTCTGATGGACGCATGCCATCACGTCATCCAGACCAGCATCCGCGCACAAAACACCGCCCCCGAAAGCCCGCAACGCTTCATGCACCTGCTCGGGGCAACCTTCGCCGACGACCTGAACGAAGCAATCGAGCACGCCATCCGCTACGCCCCCGAGGCGTTCCTCGAACTGTTTGGCGTAAGCTCCGCCGCCGAAATGCTCGGCTTCTTCTACGAAGCCGCCCTCACCTACCCCGCCGCCGAGCAGGAAAACACCGCACAGGAAAGCACCGGACAGGAAAGCGCCTAACCCCCAAGACGCGGGGTGCCGCACCGACAAACACCCGGCACGGCACCCCCACCCCCGGCGAGCGCGGGGCGGAGGCGGGGGGCGGGCTCTACCCACCCGCGCTCGCCGCCGGGGCTGCTTCACGCAGCACGGAGAGGGAATTTAGGAAAGGGACATTCCATGTCGAATCTTAGGGGAGGGGCCCAAAAATCAAAGAGGATGGAACCAACAACACGACACGATGAAGGAGAAACCGCCATGTGGTACCCCGCTGATCCTTATGAGAACTACGAAGCAGAGGACTACCTGAACGATTTGATGGGCTGGTCCCAGCGCATCCGTGAACACCTCACCGAAAGCCCTCTGTCGCTACGGCTTGACCATCTGGAAGGAATCGGCCCGCTGCTGAGCACCTACCACTATTTCGCCCAGATTGGTCAGCAGATGAGCCAGCAGGAAGATGCCGGCACTCTCGAATCCTTCCTGGATGCTCTAGGCGACGGCTTCCTCGACAAGGCACAGGACGCACAGCGTACCGCCCTGTGCCAGGCCCCCGAAACGTTCCTGGATAACTTCAGCCTCAACGACTCGGTGCACCTTCTGGAGTTGCTGGAAGAAGCCACGCATTTTGTAGGGGAGAGGGAGGAGCCGGTGTATCACTTCCAGGGAAAGACCTGTGAGGAAACCAGCTCCGATTTCTACACCATCTGGGCAGAGGGGTTGGTAATTGGCTGCATTGAAAGCAGCAACTGGGAATACAATGCCTTCTTTGCCGTCACTGACTTGGACAGCTCATACGGGCACATCACCGATCGAGAGAGCCGCGCCAAGGCCCGGGGTGCAAGCGTGCGAGAGGTCTTCAAGGAATTTGTGCGTTGGTATAACGCCCGCCAGTAGCCACCCCGGCACATAGCAAGGGGGCACCGGGGTGAGACCTGATGCCCCCTTGAGCCCAACCATCATCAGCAGGCACCTAGCTCTAGAGCTTCACCGCTGGTGGTTCACCTGACCACACCCGATACAAAATCAGTGAAAACGCTATAGACTCCATATAAGAAAGGATGACCGACTAATGACTTCCTACAACGAATGGCTGAAAGACTACCTGATGCAAGGTGGGGTCCCCACCCACGTCTACGATCGCCCCGGAGCTAAAGACTTCGTCTGCATCGAAAGTAACCCGCACCTGGTGTCCCTTCCTCTTGAAGAGATGAGTGGTGTAAAGTCAAAGAGTTTTGTCCTCAGCCGTAAATACGATGTCCAGAAGTACCGGAACCGTTTCTACGGCGGTGGTAACGAACTCTACGGTTGGGATAGTGAAGGTACGGCCAAGGTTTACGGTAGGTCTGTCCCCGTGTACGAAGACACCGTAGATAATCTGATTGCTCTTGATGAAGAGGCCCCGAGCGAGGTCCGTAATACAATCCTCAAGTTCCGCCAGAAGGACGCAGAGCGCCAGGCGGAGTGGGACTCTGAATGTGAGGCTAGAAGAAAGCAATCGAAGATGAATAGACGCTATATCAGCGAGGTGCTGAGCAACCCTGACCTCTACAAGGAGCAGTAGAGCAGCCCCCTCCGTAAGTCCAGAGGGAACCTTTGATGGCCACACACCCCATCTAGGTGTGCGGCCATCATCTGTTTAACAGCTTCCAGATCAGCAGGCTTTGGCGCTCGCTTCCTCTTCTGACCTGTTTGGCATAGTAGCCTTTGGGCATAAGGTGTCATCTACGGCGTAGCAAGGAGCCCTAAGGTGGGGTGCTGCTGCACAAGTACAGGCATGTAAGATCATGGCCTACCCCCCCGGGGTGATGCAGCCTAACCCGGGGGTCTGTTCCTTCTGAATCCCTTATTTACCAAAGGGACAAACCCGAAAATATATATCTGGAGGCGGCGAAAAATCGAGATGATAACCCTGTCGATACCGACAGGCCATGACCTGACATTTTAGAGAGAGGAATCATCATGGACCACCACCAGAGCGCACGTGAAGCGCTGAACCACTTGCTGGCTACGGACACCTTCTTGCAGGGTGCCCTCGTCACGGACTATGACCCTCGCCAGAGTGAGGGCTGGAACGCCGCCCGCCCCTTCAAGGACAACGAGGAAGAGAACCGCCGCCGCGCTCGCAGCATGATGGCAAACTTCAACCGCAACGTCCAAAGAATCCGTGACACTAAGGCAAACAACTACAGCTACTGGCTCAAAAAATACAAGGGCGAGGCTGATTCCTTTAAGGCAAAGCTTGTGGAGCCCTTGGAGCACTACGGCACCCCCACCCTCACCGGTGCCCCCATGTACCTCACGAAGTCCCTGTGGGTACGCGTCGGCTCCATTATCCGCGTGGGCGCGAATATTAGCGTGATGGGCCAGGTCGTCTATTTCAAAGTCGGACAGGTGGAAGCCCTCAACTTCACCGACTGTAGCGCCAGCGTCCGATTCAATAACGGACAGCTGTACCAGATGCGATTCATCAATCAGGACATGGCGAATCTGCATTATGGCGGTCGAGATTTCGAGGTGCCCGTTTCTCATGTTGCCGGTGTGAATCTTGAAGAGGCTGAACACCAGTTCGACCACGATAACCGCCAGAACCTTCTGATGACGTATCTTGTGAACCGCTCCAAAGAGTTTATGAACTTGCACCGACGGGAGCCCTTCACCGACCCCCGCCCGGGATATAAGCCCGTCTTCACGCAGCCCCCGTTCACCGGCGATATGGAAACCTACGAATCCGAATGGGAACGAGTACATGAGGTATATGACGAGTTCTACCGCCCCGGTGGGATTCTGGACCAGCGAATCGAGCAGACCCGCCAGAAGCTCGCCGCAGCCTTGAAGGCATACCGCCAGGAACTGGAGGGCTAGAGTCCGCGATCGCCGCCGCAAGGGGGGCATCTCAGAGCTGAGATGCCCCCTTCTTCATACCCAATTTAGGGAAGGGACAAGCCCTATTTTTTCTCAAAAGAGCTGCCGAAAAATCGAGACGATAGACCCACAACACGACATGTACCGAAAGGAGCACATCATGACTGATACACCCCAAGCCCACCCGGTGACCGGTTCGGGTCTTCCCGCCGGTGAGACCTTTTACCCGGTGCCCTACTTCTTCGACGTGATGGATATACCCGTCACCCCCATACAGGCGTGTAAGAGTGAGCCGGTGACCGTCCCTATCCGTATGGAGGTCATTCCTCTACCCGGGAATTCGTCGCCGCTGATGAGCTTCTGTGGGGACGGTATGAAGCTTCTGGAAGAGCTTGCAGGGCATGAAGATTTCTACTGTGCGTGTCTGGAAGCGTCCGTAGCGGGTGACTCAGCTCAGATGCTTCACCTGTTGGTGGACCGTGTCGCCGCGTACTTGAAGGTGAGCCCCACAGTAGCGGGCGTGTACCTCAAATACCCGCCCCGAGCGGTATAGCCCCCCTGGCTGAGCTGGAACCCCCTTCTTAGGGGTTTTGGCGCAGCCAATTTAGGGAAGGGACAAGAGCATCAAAACCTCAAATGAGACCCCGAAAAACTTAGAAGATAAGAGCGTACCCACCCGGTACACCCCATGAAGAAAACTCGACCGAAAGAGAAATCCATTATGACCCAAACGGCACGCAAAACCCGCACCAAAGGCTCTATGCCCAGCAGTACGAAAGACCTACTAAAGCGCTGTAAAAAGATTGGGCTACCAATAACCCGGGGCGGCTCTGGACACCCCCGCATCTGGCTCTCAGGCGAACCCTGCACCGGGCTCAGCATCACAGTGCCCTCCACTAGCTCAGATTGCCGCTCCATGCTCAACAGCATCATGCTCATCCGCTCGTACACAGGGGTAGACCTACGCACCATCTAACCCCTACCCGGTAGCGGAGCCGGGGCACCTGAAGCAGGTCAAAAACAGCCCTTCAGGTGCCCCGCAGCCTGAAGCAGCCACCCTCATTTAGCAAAAGGACAAACGTTGTCAAAACCCAAAAGCACCGCCCCAAAAACGAGACACTGAAGGCATCAACCAACCCCGAAAAACGTAAAGGAGGCCCGCCATGAGCGACCTGCCCACCCTCACCCCCATCACCGACCCGCACAACCCTAACCCTACCGCCGTACCGGCTGAGAACGCCTACGCCCTCACCTACACCGGCGAAATCAATGGCACGGTGAGGACCGTGCAGGTGGGCCCGAACGGCACCCCGAGCCAGATTCTCGCCGCCCTGCACCGCACCATCACGCACCAGGCAAACAGGCGAGGCATTACCCTCAACATCCCGGAAGAGCCCACCGCACAGGACATTATTCCTATCCTCCGTCCGGTGTGGAAGGACCCGGATAACCTGGCTATCGTCCCCGCCCGAGAGCACTTCACTCAGACACTCCAGAGGCTAGGAAAGGCCGACGAAGCAGGAAACACGACCTGGCGCCTGGCACTGATTCCCACCCACTACAGCACCGCCTCTAACCAGCCCGGATACGTCCGCTACATCGTTCGTGCCGCCCTGTGCGTGTGCGTCCAGACCCCACAGGAAGAACCTATTTGGCACTGGCTTACCATCCACATGGGCCGCCGATTCGCCACCGGCAAGACCGCCGACCTGAGCCCGCACCTCTCATACATCGACTTTGCCGCCGAGGTGCCCGCCGCCCTCTTCGACAACCCGCAGCGACTAGAGGAATTCCGCCACCACCTGATGAACCAGGCCCCGACCATCACCGAACAGGCAACCGCCGAGCTGGAACGCCGCTACGGGCTTCCGACCGGCTCCATCATCCCCAAGGCTGACCCTGAAGAGGTCTTCACTGATAACCCCTTCCCCTTCTGGGCACGGCGCCGCATCCGCCGCATCGTCAGCAACGCCAACGCCGCCGCCTAACCCCTACACCGCCCCTCTGCACACCAGGGGGGCACCCGGGGGGGGTATGACCAAGCAGGTTATACCCCCCACCCCGCCCCATTTAGCAAAGGGACATAACTGTCCAAACTCACCAAGAGCCACACAGCACACAAAAAGAGGGAGGGCCCCACAATCCATTACGGATCGCGGGGCCCTCCCTCTTCGGCGTATGCGGCACCTTACTGACGCTCAAGGCACCACCACCTATCACCCACCAAATAAGCGGATGAGAGCCGGGGGAGCTGTCTGAATCCTCAACCGAAACCAGCAAAGGAACCCCACCCGACAGGCCATACACCCACCCCCACCAAGCAGCAGGGGAAGAATAATCGACGCTACATCTTAGTACCCAAAGATGCCAGCACAGGGAACAGCAACATACCGATAGCCACCAAAGCCACCAGCGGGAAGAACAAGTTCAAACGTTCCGTAGCCGCATTCGCCCTCTCATGCTGATCATTGAGGATACGACCGTTAATCAGCTCCGCATGATTACGCAACGACTCATAAATCTGGGTGTCATTCTCGCCCGCCTGCTTCAAAATCGCCGCCAAATCAGACAACTCCTTCACCTGAAGCTCCTGACCCAGATCATACAGCGCATCCCACGGCTGCTTACCCTGATGATGAGCAATCGTCATACGATTCTTGATCCTGGTGAACACCCAGGTATCAGAAACTTCTGCTGCGCTCGCGGCGGCGGTGGAGGTGTTAGCGCCCTGGCTACGGCGCATCGCAACGCCTTCGAGGTAGGTGGCGATAGCTCGGGAGAATTCCTCACGGGCGTTCTTCGCGCGGGATTCGATGTAGCTGTTGTACAGCATCCACCCTGCCCCGGCACCAATAAAAATCGTCAGGAGCGGTACAGAGATAGAATCCCCGCTCAGAGCGAAGGCGATAGCGATAGCGAGCGGTGCTGCAGCCCCAGCTACAGCGCAGTTGAAACGACGGTACCAGTAGGACAGCTCAGGGATCGCCAGAATATTCAGGTTCTGAACATCAACAGTGAAAAACTTCGTCAGGTACTTCGTTTCAGGAAGATGCTCCATCACCCACGAACCGATCAGCTCTTCACTGCTGAGCTTTCGGGTACGCTGCTGAAGCTTCTGCGAGTCCGTCGTCTTCAGGTTCGCCATAGCGGACTTAACGCTGAGCTGATGCGGCAGAAGCGGTGAAATCAGCAAGGTCAGGCCTACACCCACCACAACACCTAAGATAATGACCAGAGCCATCATCGGCGTTCACCTCCTACAGCATGAGAAACAGCATTCTTCAAAACGCTCTTAGCGTCCATCTGAGGCTGTGGGTTCACACTAGTAGAACCCAGAATACGGGGGACAGGACGCGGAGCAACCGACCGGCGAATCACGACCATCACCCCAATCAAAGCAATAAATAGAAGCAGGAAAACAAGCTCACCAGCAGGGGTGCGGTAGATAGGAGTCTGCGGAGCAACCAGCACCACCGCCGAGAAAATAATGACGTTAAGCATCAACACCGTCTGACGTGCTGAACCCTGCGCAGCATCCACCTTGCGGCGCACCTCAATCTCATGACGAATCTCAAGATTGATACCCGCCAGCGCCGTAGACAAACCCTCACCGCGTTCCCTCGCCGCAATCTTCAGCAAGAAAATCACACGGTCAATAGTCGGATCGTTCAGATCCTGCGCGAAAGCATCGAGCGCCTTACCCGTGGGCCAGGAAGCATTCAAACGAGCCGTCAGACGACGCAACGGCAGCTTCAAATTCTCGCCCGCAACCGTATATGAGGACTTAATAGCGCTTTCCAGGTGCGCACCGCCCTTCACACGACCAATCAGGATACCCAGCCACGCCACCACTTCATCAAGCTTCTGCACACCCGTATCTTTCGGCAACAAGAGCTTAGGAACCATGATGATGAGTACAGGAATAATGACCAGAGCAAGCAGCCACCGAGTCAGAAGCCAGTAGATGATCGTGCCCGCCACAGCAAGCAACAGAGCCCTACGATTGACCGCACCCAACAACCCCTGAACATCAGAGGTGAGGCGGCTAAAGCGGGTGGGGGCAGTAATCGGCTTCCACTGACCATGCCGTGAAATGAAACGGGCATAGACCATCATCGTCACGCCAATGCACACCACCGCTACCGATATAGGCAACATCAAGAGGTTCATATCTGTTTGCTCCTACCTACGCGGCGGTGGGGGATTCCCACCCTGCTTCCTTCAAATCATGTAGCATCTTCGGGCTCGACGGCGCCTCATCAAATGACGCGTCGTGGTGCCCGTCCTTCAACGAGAAAATATTGTGGGTCGTGGCCTGACGGTTACCCTCAGCAGGCAACACCTCACAGATATGCGTGACCACGCGGCGAGGCTTACCGGTCTCAGGATCCTTCACCTTCTTCATCTGCACAATGAAGTCCAGATTCTCAGCCACCTGACCAGACACATACTCGCGCGTCAAACCCTTCTCCAAAGCCAGACCTACCAAACGGTCAATAGCCTGCTCCGGCTCATGAGCATGCAGCGTGCAGAACGTACCACCGTTAATCTGCATCGCCTCAATCAGAGCAATGATTTCACTACCACGAACCTCACCGACCATAATATTCGCCGAATTCAGACGCAGAGCCTTCTCCACACACTGCTCCAGACTGTACTCACCGATACGGCGACCCGACGCATCACGCTCGCTACTGCCAGGGTGATACTGCAAGTCGATGACCGGCAACACACGGTGCGGCTGCTGATTCAAATGAAGCTCACGCTCCTTCTCAATGGTCACCACCTGTACCAGAGGATCAATGCAGGAAGCCAACGCACGCATCAGCGTGGTCTTACCGTCACCAGGTTCACCAGAAATCACAATCGACTTACGCGCCTTGATAGCAGCAGTCAAGAACCGACGCATCTGTGTAGTCAACGTACCCAGCTGCTCCAGCTGCTCCAGCGTAATGCTCACATAGCGGTGAATACGCATCACCAACGAAGGGCGCGACGCCACCGGAGGCGCAATCGCCGCCAAACGAACATAGCTGATCAAATCCATATCCAAATCAGGGTTCGTCGTAGAGAACGGACGCGAAGCATCACCCTGATTCGAGGCAATGTTCTGAATCATCTGCATCAGCTCAGCATCCGTCGCGGCAACCGGCTCAACACGCTCTGTGTGACCATTCGAGAACGTCAAAAACACCTGATCACACCCGATAATGTGAATATTCTCCACCTCAGGCATATCAATCAATGCCTGAAAACGACCCAGACGATACAGCACGTCATACACCTGCTGCTGAACCTTCTCGCCGTACTCATCCGTCCACCGGTCACGGTCACCATCAACCTCAATCAGCGTCGTGGTATAAGCATCGAGCGCCTGCAAAATCATGGACCGAGTTTTCGCCTGCTGATCCTGAAGGCTCAACTCCCTCATCCGGTCCTCTTCCAAAGACAGACTATTGGACACCTGCTCCTGAATCGTCTCCACATCAGCCCAGAACTGAAGCAAATGCGCAGGAATGACCGGCTCACCCGAGGAAGAAGCCGCACCAGTAACAGGGGAAGACACACCAACAGCGGCAGCCGGCGCCACAGTACGCGCAACAGCCTCACGCACAACAGCAGCAGAACCCACCGAAGACTCAACAGCACTCACCACTGGCACCACCGGAGGCGTAGGACCCGACGGATCAAACCCATACGGAGCCACCTCCACCGGAACCGACCCAACAGAACCAATGCTCTGCGCCGCGCTCGCGGGTGCAGGGGGAGTCAATGCAGAGTTTTCCTTGTTCCTCTGCTGGGTGTGCTGACGCAGCAGGGGAGAATTCATGATGCTCAGTAGCTGAGAATTCTCAGATGCACTCATCGTCTATCTCTTTCTTAAGGTTGTGTTCTCTGTAGAGCAGAGGAGGGGGTGATTTATCGGGAGGGGTTTAGGTATTCAGTTTCATTCTTCAGTCGGACCTGAAGTTTGGAGCTGTAGGTGGATACTGCTGTTTGGTAGGTACGCAGTTTCTTGTCGAGCTTCTTGGCAGAGGCGGGGATGTCAGCGCCGTGGCTAAAAATTGCTGCAGCTTCAGGGCTATGGGGCAGCGTCGTGAGAAGCGGAGCGGAGGGGATGAGGGAGGCAAGCTCACCGGCGGGAAAATTCACTGCTGGGCTTTGGTGAAACACCGAGCACAGCCCTTCCGGGTGGCCCTGCTCGTCCATCAGCTGGTAGATTCGCTCAATATTCTCTTGGGCTGCCCAGGTATCAATGAATGTTGCTGAGAGGTGCGCAACTGCCAAGTCGGCGTTCGTCACCAGGGCCATACGTTCCGTCTCTCGGGTGGTAATACGCCCCATGTCGAAAAAGAGGTCATAGCCGGTTGCTTTCTCGAAGGCGCGGGTGGCGATGAGCAGATCACGCCAGAAGGCTTTGTGTCCGGTTGCCGCGCGAGGAGAAGGGAAAGCCGGCAGCAGGTGCTTGCGGTATTGCTTATCCTCAGCAAAGCGTGCGGGGTCCTGAGCCAGGGGAATCATCTGATCAAAAACAGTCTTCGACGTTTGACCAAATTTCTTCATATTATTAGCCAGCTGCGTCATGTTGCGTTCGTACACGACGCGGCCACGCATAAAGCCTGCCAGAATCGACGAAGGGGAGGCGGTATCCGCTTCCACCAGCAAGACAGGGCGCGGCCACTGAAGAGCCAGAGCCAGCGTTGACATGGTCACACCCGGGGCGCCGTGGGTTGAAAAATGGGCAATAATCGCCATGGCTTACTGAGCCCCCTCAATGGTGACAACGACCTTCTTCTGAAGGACTGCATCCATGAACGCAGCGTTCTTTGAGGCGCCTTCGGGTAGCAACACGTCAATCTTCGTGTCTCCATTGACCTTCGTGACCGTATCAACCGTGCCACTAATAGCGCCCTCAACGTTAGGGGAATTATTGTTTGCACCCACGTTCGCCGGAATCAGGATGACACGATCACCTGCCTTGAGCGGACGGACCGGAATGTTCGTAGAAGGAAGGAGAAGACCCACAATTTCCTTACCGTGCTCAGCGCTGGGCAGGTTCGGTGCCGTATTGCTACTGAGTAGCACCTGGCCGGAGGAAATGTCACTCGTAGCCTTCTTGCCCAACACTTCAGAACGCCTCTTGTACGGTACAGCCTGAGCCGGAGGGTTCAGAACATTCATCGTGCCCAGCTGGGACTCTTCGATTACTGCGCCACGGGGAATGTCCTGCGTGACCGTCACAATCTGTTCCGGTGCACTATTGGTTGCTACAGCGTAGGAGCCCAGGATACCCACGGCGGTCAGTGTCGCACCCAAAGCCGTAATTCGGCGGGTCTTGCTCTTGGACTGAATCGGGTTCAGAAACTCGTACTTCTCTGCTGATTCATCAGCGCCAGAAGTAACAAGCTGATCTTTTTTCTGGAAAAGCGAAAACGCCATGGTATCTCCTAATGCAAGAAGTGGTGTGGGGTGTGGTTGGTGGTGTGAAAACAGTTTCTCCTACATTGAAGAATACCACAAAAATTCATATAACATTGCACATATTCGCATATATGTGTAGATTTATAATAGGGAGTGAACCTCCCCTGGAGGAAGCCCCCACCTATAGGAGAGCGATGAGATGACGCCTGCGCCGAATGATCCGTCCCTGACGTTTAATCTGCCGACCCTTTCGGCTGCTGAGCCAAAGAAAAAGAAACCTGAAGCCGCTTCTGAGTCACCTCAGAAGGTGAGCGCACCACCTGAAGCGCCGGTGAAGGATCCTCGACCCCGTGTGGAGGAATCCCCCACGGTAAAAAAGCCTGAGACTGAGCAGATTCCGCCCTCACCGCCCCTTCCTGCATACGACGGCTCAACCAGCAAGGCAGAGGGGAAATCACGCAATAAGAAGTTCAATCTGTCCATTGACGAGGATTTGATTCCCCGCATTAGGTGGGCAGTTAAAAAGGAGACACGGTACGTTTACAAGCAGGGGTACATCTACCTCAGAGCCGTTGAAGAAGTGCCCGTGGAGGACGTCGAACGGTATCTCGATGCTTACCGCCGCAACCTCAGCACCGTACCAGGCCTACCCGGAGTCACCGTACGACTGGGTAATCGGCACGCAGTACCGGCTTCTCCCAGCTTCACCCCGGAACAAGTCGCGGCTGTAGATGCCCGCGCAAAGAAGCTAGGTATTTCTCGAAGCCGCTACTTTGCAACGGCGCTACGCATCTGGCTTGACCAGCACGACATGATGCCCCCTGCCAAGGAGTATTTAGTCGAAAACCTTGAGCAGTACATTTCCAGCATGGGACTGTACGTCCCACCAGCAGATCTGCAGAGACTAGCCAAAAAGGCACGCGTCGTAGAGACCTCTGCCCCCAATAATTCATAGGGCCCCACCCCGGAGCCTTAGAATAATGAAAATGTGCTCCACTTCATGACGCATCTGCCACCATGGCAGGTGCCTTCATAGATATACGAAGGCTGTGGCGTCGAGAGCACATCACACCACGCCGATAATTTGAAAGGAAAAATCAGCATGAACGCGCTGTACACCAATCTCTGCCTCTACATTTCAGGCGCCTACAACAAGATGAACGCTCGACTGGACGCTAAGCGCGAAAGCGGCGCAGGTGCAGTCGAATACGTCCTGCTTATCGTCGTTGGCGTTGCCATCGTCGGTCTGATCGCTGTTGCAGTAAAGGCCTTCGTAGAAGGTCAGCTGAGCTCCCTGTCGTTCTCCTTCTAACACCAGAAGGGAGCCTGTAGCCATGAAACGAACGGTGCTGAGTCAATCACCAGATGACTCATCTTCCGAGTCTGGATCCTACGCCATTGAATGGCTTCTCCTGTTCTCCTTTCTGATGGGTCTCTTTGTCTTCATTCTTCAGCTGGGCGCATATCTAGCTGCTAACTCTGAAGCACAAAATGCCGCTGACGCAGGCTACTTTTCAGCCCGCGTCATCGGCGGCACTCCAGAGGACGGAGTGGAGCAAGCCCAGCACCGCCTCAACGCAACATCTACTCTCAAAGATGCCCACGTTGAAGTGCAACGAGATGCAGACCAGACAACGGTCACCGTGACGGGCACCTCTTCAGGCGCACCGCCCTTCCTTCCCGCCATGACGATCACCCGCCAAGCGCAGGGCCCCTCCGAAGAGGCCCTGCGCTAAGGCGCATCATCCACCGACCATATCGACCACACGCAAAGGGGCTTCATCCCGTGAAAACTCAGATTCTCAGGGTCTTCTCCCTGATCGCCGTGACCTTCATCATCCTTGGAATCCCGGCGCTACTGATCACTGTCTCCGGCAACCCCTTCGCATCCCTCGATATGGTCGGTGGCGTCATCGCCTCCGTCGACGGAGCACTCACCTTCCTACTCCAGGTCTTCATCCCCATCATCGCCTGGATCGGCTGGGCCTCCCTCGTCATCCCCCTGATCATTGAGGCAGCCGTACAGGTTCGCCACGGCAAATCCGTGAAGCTACCCGGCGTACTGCGTCTCCAGCAGAACGTCGCCGCCGTCCTCATCGGCATGATCCTGGCTTCCACCGCCGGTATCTCAGGCGCAACCGCTGTCGAATCCACCGGCCCCGCTGGCGTGCCGGTCACCCCGAACCAGACCATCTCCGCACCCGCCACCGCACAGGCACAGTACGGCGCCCCCTCAGCAGCAGAGAAAGCCCAGGCCTCCCAGACCGGACCCTCCTACATGGTCAACGGCACTGAGGCGCTCTGGGACATCGCTGAAACCACCCTCGGCGACGGCAGCCGCTACGTCGAGATTTTCAACCTGAACCGAGGCGTCGTACAGAACGACGGTACCGCCCTGCTCTCCACCGACCAGCTACTAAAAGACGGCTGGGTACTCACCCTGCCCCAAGACGCCAGGATCCCTCAGCCGATCACCGGCGGCGGCACCGTCACCATCAAGCCCGGCGACACCCTCTCCGAAATCGCCCTCGAAAACTACGGCAACCTGGAAGCCTACCACTACATCGCAGGCGCAGCCTCCAAGACCACCCAGCCCGACGGCACCACCATCCAAGACGCCGACCTCATCCAGCCCGGCTGGGAATTCACCATGCCCGGCACCCCCACCGCATCGACCACCCCCACCACCCCGGCGACCAACGGCAACGCGGGCTCTTCCGACGCGCTCGCACCGTCTGCTGGCTCTTCCTCTGCTTCGGGTGCTTCTAGTTCTGCTGGTGCTTCTACGCAGGCGCCCTCTGTTGCTGCGTCTGCATCTGCTGCGCCGGTTGCTTCTAGTGCCCCGGCTGCACCTGTGGCGGCAACCCCTGCCGCATCCGCTGCTGCTGGTGCGTCTACCGCTGCATCTGCCGCGCCCACTAGCGCCCCGGCTGCTACCTCGGCGGCATCTTCTGCTATTTCTGCTGATGAGGCTGCCTCCAGCGTCGGCTCCTCCAGTGCACACGGAGCACCTAAGGGCCAGCACACCACCGCCCCGGTTGCTGCGCCCACTAGCGCCCCGGCTGCCACCTCAGCTGCCTCTTCTGCTGCTGTAGCTGGTACCTCTACCGCACCGGCTGCTACCGGTGCATCTACCGCACCTTCAGCGGCAGCAGTACAGAACCCGGCACAGGCTCCGGCTCCTGCTGCGCAGCAGGGTGCTACCTCCGCAATCCCCGGCGGTACTATCGCTACCGAATCTGCCGAGAAGACCGGCACCACCGAGCAGGCAGGCGAAACCGACAAGAGCAGCAGCGTGCAGACCCACGACGTGCAAACTGCCGGCAGCACCCAGGACGCTACCGTTGCCTCCGCTGAGGACGAAGAGAATAACTACACGTTGCCTCTCACCGGTGGAGCGTTGCTGGCCGCTGGCCTGCTCTCGGTCTTTGCTGCCCGCCGCTGGCACCAGCGCCGCCGCCGCCAGCCGGGCCAGACCATCCAGCTCTCCTCTGAAGCTGCCACTACTTTGACCACTCTTGAAGCCGAAGCAGCAACCGCGCCCTTGGCTGAGATTGATTACGGCCTACGTCTGCTGGCACAGCACTGCCGCGACACCGAAACCGACGTCCCTGTCCTGAAGTACCTGGCAATTAGCACCACCGAGGCGAACCTGTACTTCGAGCAGGACATCCCGAACCTGCCCGCACCCTTCCAGAGCACCATGGACGCCAACCTGTGGAACCTTCCGTTCGGTTCCCTGGACACCAGCGAACCGCTGGACATCTCCGCACCCTACCCTGCCCTCATCACTGTCGGTGATGACACCCAGGGCGCAGCTCTGATGCTCAACCTCGAATACGTCGGCACCCTGCAGCTGCACGACCCCTTCCAGGGCACCGGCCAGGTCAACACCATCAACCAGATCATCGGCTCCATCGCCGCTGAACTGCTGCTCAACCCCTGGGCAGAAGGCCTGCGCCTGAGCCTGCTCGGCCTTGACGATACCTTCCTCAACGCTCTCTCTGCTGACCGCATCACCACCTACACCGCCGATCAGAGCGAGGAATGCCTCGCCGCCCTCACCGCTGAAGCACAGGACCTTCAGGACTTCCTGGACTCTGAAGGCTACGACTCCGTCCACGAAGCACGCATGGCAGGAGCCGAATCCTTCCCCGCCCATATCGTCATCGTCTCCGACACCATCGACGAGATGGACCGCTCCGATCTGCTCGATCTGGTGCGCACCATGCCTAACGTCGCTATCGCCGTCATCTCCCACGAAGAAGACGCTGTCGAAGAGCTCGACGCCAATTCCCGCATCCACCGTCTGACCGTCACCCGCGCCCCCCACGGTGACATCTCTGAAACCATGCTGGAGCTGCAGCCGGTACGCATGCCCCTCATCCCGCGTTATCTGAACAATGACGAGGAAGAAGCCATCCTGGAGCTGCTGAAAGAAGCAGCCGCAGACCCCACCGACGCACCGGAGAAGGTTCTGCGTTTCCCCGAGGTCACCTCCACCGCAACCGATAGCCCCGCTCAGGACCAGCTCTCCCAGGACTCCACCGACGCACCGGAAGAATCCCCGGACGCACCGGATGCGGCAGAAGCTACGGCACCGGAAGAGACCACCGGCGAGCTTGAGGTAGAAGAAGCACCCGAAACCGCACCCGAGCCTGAACCTGCCACCGAACCGACAGAGACCACCAGCTACGGCATCGACACTGCCTACGGTATTGATACCGCCACCTCCTACGGTTACGACACCGCAACCGGTTACGGTATCGACACCGCAACCACCCCCGAGGAAGCAGAAGCTACGGCACCGGAAGAGACCACCGATGAGCATGCCGCTGACGAAGCACCCGCACCCGAAACGGAAGCACCCACCGCGCTCGCACCTGCCTGCTATGAGGAGGGTAAGAGCCCTGAGGAGATTCGTGCCGAAACCCAGCAGGTCTTCGCCCACCTCTTCGGTGAGACCGACATGTACGATGCTTTGGTGAAGGACGGTAGCACTCTCACCCATGAGACGGTGACGAACCTGGAGCACCCCTTCCTGGCTCTGCTGGGTCCGGTGCGACTGCTCAACGCGAAGGGACCGGCACCTTTGACCAAGGGTAAGAATGAGGTGTCTACCGTGTTGATGGATCGTTACGCTGCTGTGGCTGCATTCTTGCATCTGCACCCTGGCGTGGAGACCGAGGATTACCATTCCGCGTTCTGGCCGGGGGAGCACCACAGTTCGACTAAGGCTGACACCCGCCGTAACCAGCTCACCGGTAAGGTTCGCCAGTGGCTGGGCTCCACCAAGGATCACGAGCCGTACTTCCCGCGCGCGGTATCCCGCCGCTACAGCTTGTCCGAGCTGATTAACTCTGACTGGGCCCTGTTCCAGATCCTCACCGATGGGGATTTGGCTCTGCGCCCGACCTCGCACCTGCTGGCAGCATTCAGTCTGGTTCGTGGCGTCCCGCTCGACGGTAGCAGCGCCCACTACCCCTGGGCGGAAAACGACCGTGAAAAAATGCGCACCCGCATTATCGACGTCGCTTATGAACTGCTTGATCGTGCACGGCAGGCTCAGGACCACCGCCTGATCCTTCAGATTGCCCGTGCCGCCCGCATGATTGATAGCACCCAGGACGCCTTCTGGATGGCAGAAATCCATGAGGAAATCCTGACCAACAACCTGCAGAAAGCCCAGCAGCTCAAGACCCAGTTCCTCGACTACTTGGAATCTTGGGACGTAGAACCGTCTGAGGAAGCAGCCAAGGTTTTGGCTGCCTAACCGAAAGAAGAAACACCAGATGACTGTGACCAGCAGCCACGACACCACCGCACCGCGCACCCCGAACATCGCCAAGGGCGTGCTCTTGCGTGCCGCCGCCTTCAGCTTCACTGTCTCCCTTATCCTGGGAGTCACCGGCTTATGGCAGCAAGTGATGCCGTGGCTGCTGATCCTCATCATCTTCTACTACGCGGGCCCGCTCATGTCCTGGGACATGCGGCATAAGCTGCTGCCGAACGCGTACACGTATCCCTTGGCGGTTGCTCAGGCTGGGTTGGCCGCCGGGCTGCTGGTCACCGACCCGATCCTGAACCTCACCGGGTCCCCCACCACGGGTGCTGTCGCCCACGGTGCCATCATGCTCATCACGACCCTAGCTATCACCGGTGTTCTCTTCGCTCTTGCGCTCTTCGCACCTGTTGGTCTGGGCGATGTGAAGCTTCTGGCAGGGCTAAGTGCCGCCACCGCCTACTACGGGTTTGAGGCTGCTTTCATCTCCTTGTTCCTCGGGCACGTCCTCGCCCTGCCCGTAGCCTATAATGCCCACCGTAAGGGAGAAAAGACCGTCCCTATGGGCCCCTTCCTCATTACCGGCGCGCTGCTCGTTCTGCTCTTCATGCCGGTGCGCACCCTCTTCTTCTAGCTTCATCTCACCGGTTTCAATGCCCCCAAGAACACCTGTTCTTGGGGGGCATTACTATGCCCGCCACCGGGTGTACCCCGCCCCTCATTTAGAAAAGGGACAAGAAGGAAAGAATTTCAAAATAGGGTGAGGGAAAAAGGACACAATGAAGTGCCTTCATAGCAGTGAAGGGGTGCTACCCCCTCACCCGCCCGCCAGGGGTCTACCCTGCGGCACAGGGTAGAGGTGACAGCACAGCCACCACCCCAAACCTGCATCCTGCAGCTTACCCCGGGGTAGATGGCGGAACCGTCAACCCGGGCCACCAGCACCCTAAACTGGCGGCACAACCAACCCTTAACCGAAAAGAGGAAAGAACCCCATGACCCCCTCGACCGCTTCCGTATCCACGGAATCCCCGTCCCGCTCCAGCCACAAGGGCTACACGTTCTTGTGGTTTGCCGTATCCGCCGCAACCGGTGCCATGATCATGACCGAACAGTGGACGCAGTACGGCATGTACTTCGTCTCTGCCCTGTACCTGGCCACCGTCACCCCGGCCCTGACCCGCCGTACCACCCCCATCACCGGCACCGCCCTTCTGGGAAGTATGGGCATCATCGCTGCAATCTTGGTTCTGTGTAGCGGCGGCTTCTACCCCTTCGGTCTTAGCTTCACCCTGCCTGACTATCTGTCAGCAATCACCGGCGGATTCATGCTCGCCTCCGCCCTGACCGGATGGGGCGTACTGCACTGGCTGCGCCGCACCGTCCAGGACCCCTGGATGGACACCCTCAACACGAAGCTTGTCCTCGGCTCCGCAGCAGCCTCCGGCGTCTTCCTCTCTGAAGGTTGGGCCGCCTTTGCCTGCGTCCTGCCGGTCACCGTGCTGATCAGCGACTTCATTGCCAACCGCAACAAGACCCCCAACCCCAACCTGATCCTCGCAGCCGGCACCCTCATCAACGCAGCCGCCGTCCTTACCGCCCTCGCACTGATGGCATAAACCCACACCACACACCACAAGGGGGGAGGCGGAACCCCGCCACCCCCCGCACAATGAACCACAGGGACATCCCACAAAAAAATCCACCACCACGTGAGGTTTTCACCGCATCATGAAGTGCCTTCATAGGAATGAATACCCCGTATCCACACCCCGGCAACCACACCCCGGAACAACAAGGGGGACGGATACAACACAACAACCAACCACCAACCACCAAGAAAGGCACCCACCATGTGCGACTGGAAGCCCGGCCCTCGCTGCTTCACCCACTACGAACCTCGCTACAACGCGGCCTTCGAGAAATACCTCGAAGAACTCGAAAACATCCACGCCTTGGCACAAGAAGGCGAACTCACCGACGAAGACTTGAAAGCCTTTAACGCCGCCTTCGAGAACTATCAGGCAGCCCAGCGCATGTTCTACATGTCCCCCAAAGCCCGTAAGAAGTGGCTGGGCAAAGAAATCGACTATGCCCGAGAAAACTATGAAAGCGCCCAAAAATACCTTGACGAAAACCCCAACGATAAGTACGCACAGCTCTATGCAGCCAACGCCAAAGCCGAACTCGACCAGCTCGAAAAACAGGCCGTAGACGGCGCCCACCGCTGGGATCAAGCAAAACTCGCCTCTGAACTGGCAGCCCGCCGCAACGAGAACGCATTGGAACGCGGCATCTTCAGCCAAGCCGCATACACCGCCGAAGACCTCGAAGACGTCGACCTGAACACGTGGGACCGAGCTTGCCCCGACGGCACCGTCACCCTACATGGATTCGAGGACGAACTCAAAAAATCCTCCGACCCCAAAATCTACCGCGAAGCAACCATCACCCGAAAAGTACGCCTCGAACTACCCACCGGCGAACGCGTCCACGTCGACCTACAAGCACGCATCATCCAAAAAAAGAAAGGATCCTCAAGCTACACCGTCGAGTACACCGTCTTCCACAACGGAAAAAACCTCGGAACCCTCATCCCCAACTCAACCGCACACGACGGATTCTACGGCGTCGGTGCGGTCGCTGAACACCGCCCAGTAACCCGCGACACCGCCGATACCGCACGAGACGGCGGACGCCTCCGCAAGACTGACTGGGAGCACTACCAGGAAGTCAACGAACTCACCGACGAAGAACTCGCCGAGCACAAAGCAGCCTACGAAGCTAACGTCGAAGCAATCGGCGAATACAACAACGAAAATAAGAAAGGAATGTACACCCAAGGCAAAACTTTCAACAACCTCATCAACACCACCCACAAAGGCCAAAAACACAACAACTTCACCCGCCAACTCGTCAAAGACAGCAACGCCCACACCAGCTTCAACAGCATTTCAGGCGCCAAAAATGACATCAAAAAAGTTCTCACCAACCAGGACGCTCTCCTAACCAACCTGGTCATGAACGCCCGCACCCAATCCATCAACAACTACGCCGAGCAGCAATTCGGAGCAAGCAAGAAAGCAGAACGTGAAGAAGTAGAGCGCGACGCAAAAGCAAACCTTGAGACCCTAGACGACCGCCTCAAGCCCAAAACCCGCCGCGAAAAGCGTAATCACGGCGGCGGCATGGACCGCGCCGAACGCAACATCGCACGCACCGAACGCAAGATGGCACAGATCAACAAGGAAAAAGCAGCTACCGACCGCCGAGAAAAGACCCTCAACGCATCCAACGAACACCTGTCCAAGCTCCAACAAAAAACCGGCAACCTCACCTACAGCACCCGCGTAGACCCCACCCGCCAAACCACCGCCAACGGAAACTACAGCTACAGCGCAACCCGTACCGTCAAGGGAGGCCGAAAAGAATACATCACCATTCAATTCACCAAGACAGGCAAACTCGGCAAAAACTACAGCACCGAACCCTCAAAAATCCCCAACATGGTCGCCATCAAAACCCCCCAAAACCAGACCATCCACCTCAGCCCCGGCCAATACGCAACCATGGCCAACACCGCCAAAAAATAAACAAATTTAGCAAAAGGACAAACCCCAAAAACAACCAAACCACCACCCCAAAACCCCTACAGTAGAACCACAACAAAAACCACCACAGAAAGGAAACCACCACCATGGACCGCAACCCCGAATCCGAAGCCAACTACAAGGCATACCAGCAGCAGTACCACGCCGACCGAAACGCCCGCGCTCGCTACGCTTATGAAACTCTGGAGAAGGATAACCGCATCACCGTCAAGGGTAAGGACCTCTCCGCTGAGCTGATGCATACCCGTGCCCCCGGCGTCACCGGTGAAACCCCCTGGGAGAAGGACCTGAGCATCCATCCTCTCAAGTGGCGCCGCCAGGGCATGCCCAAGGACCTTCCCCGCTCTGTGCATAATGCTTTCGGGGACGAAGCACCTGGGCGTCTCTTTATCGACCCGCGTATGCTCTTTGACTGTTCCCTCTTCGACAATATGACCGATGAGGAAATCGAGTACTTCAACGACGAGAAGCACTGGGTAGTTCCTGGCCCTGAGGAACGAGACCACATCACTCTGAACGATGAGTTGGAGGGTGAGCCTGGCGTGTACGGCTACCTGGTGCACGTTAACCGAGGCCGTAAGGAGCTGAACAACCCTCCGGCGGGTCGCCCGCGGTACAAGCGTAAGGACGGCAAGATCCTCACCTGGAACGACCCCCGCCTGGATGCACCTTACTGGCAGGAATGCGGCGACTCTATGTTCACTTACTTGAACGAGCAGGAAGCCCGTGAAGCCTTTGAGAATCAGAAGCTGCACCTGTACGACCTCAACCAGGAAGTACGTCTTTACCGTTTGACCAAGCCCATCAATCTTGGTGATGCACGTGCATGGCTCAACAGCGACCACCCGCTGCGTGAAAAGGAGCACGGTGCCATCACTTTGGATGCGTTCGGCACTGGCCAGTATGAAAACCCTGGTGCGCTCCGTCTGCCGCAGCAGCCTGCCCCTGATGAGGATGAGCGGGATCGCATCGCTGAAGAAGCATACTGGAACAGTCTCACTCCCGAAGAGCAGCAGCAGATCCTGCACGATCAGGATTACTACGAAAAGCTGGAGGAAGAACGCTGGCAGATTAATCAGAAGCGTTGCGACGCTCTCGAACGTTTCTTTGAGCGTTTCAACATCGATGAATACGTCAACCAGCATTTGCAGGCCGCTCTAGAAGAAGCAGCTGAAGACCCGGATGATGTTTCTGCTGTCCACTACGCCAAGAAGCTGAGTGAAGAAGTTCCGGTCATGCCCCTTGAAGAAAAGCTCCTTTTCATCAAGGAAGATATGTACCCCACTTCTCCTTCCGCGTGCGAAGAGGAGCTGCGTAAGCTCAATATCGTCACCCCTTACGAGACTCTGACCCACCTGGTGGATGTCATGCCTTTGGACCAGGAGACGATTGAACATGCCGTCATGGTTCACAAGATGAAGCTGAAGCGCGGTACTGAGACGAAGAATCTGGGCTTCCGCCGTAAGGACGGTCAGTACCACCTGAACGAGGAACAGGAACAGTACGTGCGTGCTGGCCTGGTGAACCGTTTTACCAGTCAGGGTGAGCGTGCTTCAGCTGAGCTGCTGATGTACGTCTACAACAACGAGTGGTACCGTTGCCTGGAAGTAGACCAGTATGAGGAGATCAACGGCTTCTCCTGGGAGACCATCAATATGGATGACTACCTTGCCGGTCATCTGCTGACCTATGGTGAGGGTCTGCCCTACGGTGCGTTTGCCCCGAAGCATGACCGTATTGAGTTCCTGGCTGATCTGCTGCAGCGTGGTGAGATTGACGTCCCCACCTTCTGGAAGCGTGTAGAGGCCTCCTCGTATGTTCGTGGCTTGGAGCAGTTCGGCCCTGATGGTGAGGAATCCTTCATCATTACGAAGAAGAATTGGCGTCAGTTCGTTAAGTGCTGGGATGAAGGCCGCCCGGATGGCTACGTGCAGAACCTTGAAGAAGATTTGTCGTCGTTCCCGGAATCTATGGGCGGTGGTAGCTGGGAGTCGTACGAAGACCGTCTCTGCAACTGGCGTACTGAGGATTGGGAGGCGTGGATTGACTCTCTGCCTGATGATTGGTGGATCGTAAACAGCGACGCTGTAGCGGTGGCATCGTACCAGGTTGAAGATCCCACGTTGGTTCCGGAGATGGTGGATTATTACGTCAAGAATGGTCCGCAGGTTTATAGCTACTAGTAGTGCATCACCATCAAGAGGGGCGGGGCCCACCCAGGTAGGCCCCGCCCCCTGCTTTAGGAAAGGGTTTGAATGCATAACACTGACAAAATCTTTAACGTCCTTTTGGTCACCGTTGGAGCTTCTGTAGCTTTCTTTCTCGGTGCGGACTATCTGGCTCGCCTGATCTTCAGCACAGAAGCAGTGCGTGCCGTCCTCACCGAAACGGTGATTCTGTACGTTCTGGTAGCGCATCTAGTCGTACTAGTGGGCATGTACATCATCTACCAGCGGGATTATGACCCTGGGAAGGGTTACCAGTGGTCTTTCGATAAGCCTGTTGATCAGCAGATTCCTCTGGACACTACCTGCCATACGTGGACTGATGCTCAGGGGCGAGAGCACCTGGACATCAAGGGCACATCCCCTGAAGTCGAGGACGAGCTGTCCGCTAGTTTCACACGTCAGGGACTGCTGAAGAAGTGGAAGCAGGGCCTTGGCTACTATGCTGACCTCGACCACACGCTCATGCCTGATAAGGTGCAGGTGAAGGAATCTGACCGAGATCATAATTACCTGCGCATTGAAAGATGGGAGAAGTGGCACTGCCCCGTTCAGAAGCAGATGGTGAATTCTAAGAAGCAGAAGCCGCACCAGCACACCGATGATTGCTCTTTGGAAGAGACGAGGAACCACATCACCTGGTATGTCACTCTCTAACCCGGGGGCGTGTGCAGAGAAGGAAAAGGAGGAACCCTACCATGGATTCTGAAGATGCTCAGCGAGATGCCCGCTTAGCCCGTTATGTGCTTACTGGGCTGATTGTTACTGTCTGCACGTGGGCGCTGACGCTTATGGGGGTTGCAGATTCAGTGATCCCGTATGTTTTGCCGCCAGCTATTTTGATCCTGTGTGGACGGTACATCCTGGTGGGATCTATCTCTGATGTGGAGCCTCAAGCGAAAGCTCTTGCCTCCGTGGTGGGAGGTATCGCTTTGGGGTTGGTGGCTGCCAGCGGCAGCGGCTATTTCTTCACTCCGGTACCTGCCGCCGGGGTAAAGGGCGGCTGGATGCTCGCTACCGCGTTCATCGCCTGGGTGCTTTACCGAATGCACACCAAGTATGAAGCTGCCCTTTTGGAGAAGGTGAATCTGAAGCTTCTGCTGGCCACCGCTGCTGCTGCTGGATTCTACGGCGCCTATGGTGCCGCGATCTTCTGCCTGGGCGTCGTGTTCTTGATGTCCGGTATCGGGCTTACTGCACGCCAGCCTAAGCGCGTTGATCCTAATATTTACCTCATTACCGGTTCGATGGTGGTAACGCTCGCCGGTCTTGCCGCCCCGTTGTTCTTCTAACGAGGTCCACGCTTTCAATAAGTGCCGCTAGAGGCCCCTTCCCTCACCCGGGGAAGGGGCCTCTAGCGTTATGTGGTGAGAATTGTATTGGCCTGGCTGGCTAGGGTTTTCTTGGTACATTTAAGGCCGTGGACAGGGATTATGGAAGACAAGGCGGTCTATAGTATTTGCCTTACCCCGCCTCATCCGGTGTCCAAAAATAGTTGAGACATCAGAGATGGGAGAGACCCCCTGTTGAACGAGAATTTTGTGGCTGCAGAGCGTAGCCGCGTCGAGCGTGCTAGGAATTTCGCTCAGAAGTGGGAAGGACGCGGGTACGAGAAAGGCGACACCCACTCCTTCTGGCTTGAGCTGCTACGTGATGTGGTGGGAATGGAGGATGTGACAACGAACGTCCACTTCGAGGCATCAACCTCCGAGCGAGGCTTCATCGACGTAACCATTCCTGCCGCTAAGACGATTATCGAGCAGAAGTCCCTCGGGGTGGACCTGGATAAGCCTGAGCTACGTCAGGGGGTTAAGGTGACCCCCTTTGAGCAGGCGAAACGGTACGTGGACTCCATGCGTAACTCGCAGCGTGCAGATACCATCATCGTCTGCGATTTCGACTATTTCCGCATCCATGACCTTGACGTTGAGAAGCCGGGGGAGAACTATACCCAGTTCCGGCTTGCAGAGTTGCCACAGCAGCTTCACCTACTTGATTTCCTGGTCGATCCGCAGCGCGCCCGTCAGGTGCGAGAGGAACGAGTCTCCTTGGAGGCCGGTGCGCTCATTGGCAAGCTCTATGATCTGTTGCGTGCTCAGTATGTTGATCCGGACTCAGCGGAGAGCCGTCACTCACTTAACGTGCTGTGTGTGCGGCTGGTTTTTTGCCTGTTCGCTGAAGACGCCGGCTTGTTCCCCAAGGATGCTTTCTACCGTTATTTGAAGGCTATGCCCGCCACGCAGGTGCGTGCTGCCCTGAAGGAGCTTTTCGCGCACCTGCGCGCCAAGCCTGAGGACCGTGACCCCTACGCTTCTGCCCAGCTGAAGGATTTTCCTTACGTCAATGGTGGCCTTTTTGAAGCTGACGTGGAGATCCCGAACTTTACCGAGGAAATTCTTGAGGTTCTGCTGGAGGAAGTGAGTAAGGGGACGAATTGGTCTCATATCTCACCGACTATTTTCGGTAGCGTTTTTGAGTCCACGCTGAACCCTGCGACGCGCCGTTCAGGCGGTATGCACTATACCTCCGTGAAGAATATTCACCGTGTCATTGACCCGCTGTTCTTGGATGATTTGACCGCTGAGCTTGAAGCGATTCTGGAGGATAGTAGTCTCGGTCAGAAAGCCCGAAAGAATAGGTTGGATGCGTACCACGATAAGCTTGCCGGTTTGACCTTCTTTGACCCGGCGTGCGGATCAGGTAACTTCCTGACCGAGACCTACATCAGCCTACGACGCCTGGAGAACAAGGTGCTCTCTGAGATGATGAATCATCAGAGTGTCTTCGGCTTTACTGCCGAGGTCACGCCATTGAAGGTCTCTTTGGCCCAGCTACACGGCATTGAGATTAACGATTTCGCCGTCAATGTCGCCGCCACTGCGTTGTGGATTGCTGAGCTCCAGGCTAACGCTGAAGCTCAGACCATCGTCTATCAGATCATTGAGGACCTGCCCCTGAAGGATTCAGCGCATATCGTTTTGGGTAATGCCCTACAGATGGATTGGTCCGAGGTAGTCCCTGCCGATGAGTGCGATTACATCATCGGTAACCCGCCTTTCATTGGGTACTCGAACCTGAGTGAAGAGCAGAAGGAAGACCGTCTGCGTATCTTTGGCAAAAGCGGCGGCGTTCTTGACTATGTGGCGTGCTGGTACAAGATGGCAGCTGACTATATGCAGGGCACGTCGATTCACGCTGCGTTGGTTTCGACGAATTCGATATGTCAGGGCCAGCAGGTTCAGCCCTTGTGGCAGCCCCTGTTTGAACAAGGGATTCAGATCAATTTCGCGCACCGCACCTTCGTGTGGGCCTCAGAGTCAAGTGACGTTGCCCGCGTGCACGTCATCATCGTAGGCTTCGGGTACCGCAAGGTATCCCCCAAACGGATTTTTGAACATCACGGCGACGATGTAATCGAGCACGAGGTTAGCCGCATCAACGCGTACTTGGTCGAGGCAAAAGACACGTTCATTACCCGACGAGCCAAAGCGCTCAGTGATGTGCCTGCGATGATTGCCGGGGGAAAGCCCAGTGATGGCGGTTTCCTGATTCTTAGCCCTCAGGAGCGGGAAGAACTATTGCGGGCTCAGCCTGCTATTGAGCCGTGGATTCGCCGCTTCTCGATGGGGCTGGAATTCATTAAGGGCGAGGACCGCTATTGCCTGTGGTTGCAGGACTGCCCGCGACATGTCTGGGCGTCCATGCCTGAAGTCGTTGATCGGGTGCGCTCGGTGCAACGTATGCGTGAGCACTCACCGAAGGAAGCGACGCGGAAGAAGGCGGAGACTCCCTGGCTGTTCGACGAGATCAAATACAGCGGCGAGGGCGCATACTTGGCTGTTCCGAAGGTGTCTTCTCAACGCCGGAAATACATCCCTATCGACTTCGTTACTGATGGCATGATCCCTGGCGACAAGCTCTTCTTCGTACCGGATGCCACGGTGTACCACTTTGGCATCCTGACCTCCCGCGTCCATAACGCCTGGATGCGGGTTGTTGCCGGTCGCCTCAAGAGCGACTACAGCTACGCCAACACCATCGTGTACAACAACTTCATGTGGCCGAAAGTCACTCGGGCGCAGCGGCAGGAGATCGCTGATGCTGCTCAAGCTGTTCTTGATGCCCGTGCGTCTTTCCCGGGAACCTCTTTGAAGGATCTTTACGACCCGGATAATGAGTTCATTTACCCTGAGCTTACGAAGGCGCACAGGGCGCTTGATGCTGCTGTTGAGCATGCTTATAAGCTTGAGCCGGGGTGCCCGGAGGAAACGATTGTGACGCGTTTGTTTACTCGCTATAGCATTGCCGTCAAGAAATCGTAGCCTTTGGCGGGCGCTATAGATACTGGTGAGTAGATGAAGATGCCCCTCCCCGGGTTAGGGGAGGGGCATCTTCATCTCTTCAGCGACTTCCGGCTATGGCAGAGGGGGTTAGTCCTCCAGCTGGTTGATGTATTCGAGGATCAGCTCATTAATGGTCTTACCCGTGCGGGTAGCGTGAACCTTAAGGCGGACCTGCGCGCTTAGCGGGACGGTGGCGGTCACCTTCTTCATCGGCTCGGCAGGCTTGGCCGTGTTCTTGAAAGCCTGCTCAAATCCAGGGCGCTTCTTGATGGCCTGCTCGGTGGAGTCAGATACCGTGACGTTGAGCTTTGAATTTTTCTGAGGCATGGGGGTTAGTCCTTTCGCAGGTTCAGGAGGGTGAGAAGCTGGGATGCTACTTCATCATATCCTTCAAGGTCGTGGGGTGCCGCACCGTAGGAGGCGCGGATGGACTGCTTGGGGCGGATGGGGGTGTCCAGGAAGGTGATGCCGGATTCGCTCAGCAGCTCCGTGGTCTCACGGTAGAGGATGGTGCGCGGGTTAGCGTTGGTGAGTAGTACAGCAGCGGGCTTACCTTCAGGAATGGAGGTAAGGGTAGAGAAGACGCGGGTGATGTCCAGGCCTGCCGGTGCTGCCGGGATGATGAGGACGTCAGCTCGTTGCGCAATGGCGTTCATGATTGACTCATTCAGCGGGGGAGAGTCAATGATGGTGATCTCGGAACGGGTAGGGTACCTCTTCAGCTGCGCAACGTTTACCGAGGACACAGGGAAGGGAAGCTCCAAATCGTTTTCTGCGGCGGTGAGGGCCCAGTCGGTTGCTGATCCCTGAGGGTCTGCATCCCAGAGCTCGACTTCGTGTCCGCTGGCGTTCAGGGCGCAGGCGAGGTAGATGCTGGTGACGGTCTTGCCGACGCCACCTTTAGCGTTAATGACACCGATGATAAGGCTCATAGTGTGCTCTCCAGATTCTATGGGGTGGACTATGGAAATAAGTATACCAACTTTCCGACTTTCCGACTTTTCGACATGCCGACTTTTTGGCTTTCCAATATGCCAACTTGCCGACTTGCCAACTTTTCGACTAATTGGGCGGCCCGCCCGACAGCACCAACACCCCAAAAACAAAGGGGCGGGAACAGCAAAAGGCTTCGGCACCGACATGGATTCCCATGCCAACACCGAAGCCTTCACCCTTATGCCCTAACGGGAAGAAGCGGACGCCTCGCAGCCATCACCCTGAAATAGCCCTGTGGAACACGTGACCTCTCTTGAACCTCCTCAGGGCTTACCCCCACGTCACCCAGAAGCTCAAGAGTATGGGGGATCAGCGAGGGCTCCTCAACCCCCGAAATAGCCCCCGGCTCCAACAGCTTCCAACCAGACCGAGAAAGAAAATCTAAACCTTTGCGGTACTCCTGATCCGTCAAACGACCCGATACATGAGCTTGACGCAAAATCACATTCATATCGACGCCCCAACGCTCCTTCAGCTCCTTGAGTATGACCTTGCCAGCCCCGCCCATACGAGCAGGCAACTCAGCACACATTTGATCGCCAGGCGCCAGCAACTCAGCCGCAAAAACATCTGCCTGTGCTTCAATCACTTTATTACCGGGCTCCGCATCTGAATGCATCACCAAATGCCCCAACTCATGGGCCAGGTTAAAACGCTGCCGGTAATAATTACCGCTCGCCGGATCCAAAACAATCAAAGGATTTCCGCCATTGAAGACTGAATACGAACCCAACCCAGCAAACTCAAAAGGCGCAAAAACAACACAGATCCCGTGATCTTCCACTACCCGCAAAAGATGACCAATAGGACCATCACCCAGACCCCACTCATGGCGAACCTGCTGCGCCGCCATCTGCGGAACAATCGAATCCGCAAGCTCAGGATCCGCCGGAATATCAGGAAGATGCAGCGCAGGAAAGTCCACATAGCCGCTGAGGGTGCGCACCAAATCCTGAGTAACCTGCACATAAGCCTGCGCCTGACGATAAGCCACCTGCGTTCCCGCCTGATAAGACCTAAAATGCGGAAGACCAGAAGCCACAGGCAACCCTTCCAACTGAGGCTCAAAAAATTCAGAATCCACCCCAAAGACACGGCAGAGCTCAGCAACATCACCCGCCGAGGGGGCTTGAAGGCCAAGCTCCCAGCAGGTGATAGTCCGGGCACTCACCCCTAACCGCATCGACAATTCGCTCTTACGGATACCGTAAAGCTCTCGAATTAGAGTGATCCTTTGAGGGCTGCAGAGTGGGGGATTGAAGGGCATGATTTTCTCACCATCAAGCTATGTAAAGGGCGGGTGTATTGAGCTTAACACCGACAGACTCAGCACGGCAGAGAAGACATGAAAAAGGCTTCCAGCAGCATATTCTGATCCAACCCACCAACGAAAACCCACGAACACCACAGCCGCATAATCTCTGCACACAGTGCAAGAGCGCTCGCGTGTACTAGGAGGCTCACCCCCGCGCATACGGGGAAAACGTATAGTGCAGGGAATGTTAAGGCCAAGGAACCGGCTCATCCCCGCGCATACAGGGAAAACGCAACTAATCGTATGGATAATTTCGTCACCATCGGCTCATCCCCGCACATACGGGGAACGCATAGGTGGTTAGCACACAGTGAGCTAGGCCCTCGGCTCACCCCCCCCCCACACATACGGGGAAAACTCATTCACCGCCACCGCATCTTCAGACGAACTCGGCTCATCCCCGCGCATACGGGGAAAACGGGCGCGTATTCGGTCTTCAATGGTGGAACCCCGGCTCACCCCCGCACCTACGGGGAAAACTGAATGTAAGCCGGTCGGTAAAGGCGTGCCGTCGGCTCATCCCGGCGAATACGGGGAACACACTAGCTGACAAGGCACGATACCCAAGCAAAGACCAAAAAATATTCAGTTTCCACACGTATACGTATAAAGGGGACGAGTAGACGATTACTCGTCTACGGTGACCCGCCGCCCGTGGCGGCTGGCCTTGACGCATCCAACGCCACATCCCCCAATACCACCGAACCGGCAGCATCAGAGCCTGCGACTCCGCGTCCGTTTAGACTCTCCCCCGTGCC
>ERZ773203.20-NODE-20-length-96539-cov-14.933647_pt1 | contig 96539 bp, 85 predicted proteins | sample MGYA00580529_ERZ773203 | MGnify/ENA primary metagenome ERZ773203 (study PRJEB29015, sample SAMEA2738176) | human oral metagenome | biome: human oral; feature: human-associated habitat; material: saliva | place: China | collected 2177 ... | reverse complement strand
CTTATTATTCGATGCAATATCTTTATTTATTGCAATTCATATTGCAAACTTAGAGATTTGGGGTTAACGGAAGAACTTTTTTTAATCCTTACTCTGTGACTATATTATAACGATAAGATACAAACTAAACCTTTTTCTTTTTGATTTATGTCCGCCATTCCTTTGTAGACTGAAATAAAAGCATTAATTTTGTAGGCATAAAAAGAAAAGCAAATGCAGGCAATGATTTTTGCAGCCGGACTCGGTACCCGTTTGAAACCGCTTACTGACACAATGCCAAAAGCGTTGGTAAGGGTGGGAGGTGCGCCACTGCTTGAGCATGTAATCAGGAGATTAATAGATGCTGGATGCAGTCGTATGGTTGTTAATGTACATCATTTTGCAAACCAGATAATAGACTATTTGGATGCACACAACTATGGTGTGGATATCTATGTGTCTGATGAAACAGAGCAGCTCCTTGACACCGGTGGTGGTATCAAGCGAGCTGCTTCGCTTTTTGATCAGCATCAGCCAGTGCTGATTCACAATGTTGACATATTAAGTAATGTGGATTTAGCTGCTTTCTATCGCCATGCTTTAGAAACAAAGACAGATGCTCTGCTGTTGGTAAGCCGTCGTGTGACCCAACGTTACTTGGTGTTTGACAGTAATATGCGCTTGGTGGGCTGGACAAATGTGGCTACAGGCGAGGTGAAGTCACCTCATGCCGAGATACGTCAGTTGCATTTCGTCTCACCAACAGAGGAAGAAAGTTCTTATTATCAGAACAACTGTTACCTCTGTGCCTTCTCTGGTATACACGTGTTAGCTCCCTCTGCGGTACAAACCGTTGAGGCTGTTGATAAGGATAAGTTCCCCATTATGGACTTCTATCTCAACAATTGCGACACACTTGATATCCGTGGCAAACTAAAAACCGACCTTCATCTACTTGATGTAGGCAAACTCGACAGCTTACAAGCTGCTGAAGACTTTATTGCAAATTCAGAGTATCAAAGCTCCAAGACGGAGAACTGATATTTTTAAATACATTCATTTACATGCAACAGAAGATTATCATTTTGGATTTCGGCTCACAGACGACACAGCTTATTGGCCGTCGTGTACGTGAGTTGGATACCTTCTGCGAGATCCTCCCTTACAACAAGTTCCCGAAGGACGACCCATCTGTGATTGGTGTGATTCTTTCTGGTTCACCTTATTCCGTACATGATCCAGAGGCTTTCAAGGTAGACCTCAGTCAGTTTATCGGTAAGATTCCAGTGCTCGGTATCTGTTATGGTGCTCAGTACATCTCTTATTCAAATGGAGGTAAGGTTGAGCAGACGGGTACACGTGAGTATGGTCGTGCCAACTTAGAGAGTATCGACCTTAACAATCGCCTTTTTGCAGGCTTTGAGAAAGGCTCGCAGGTATGGATGAGTCACGGTGATACGATTACAGCAATCCCAGAGGATTACGACATTATAGCTTCTACTGGTGATGTTAAGTATGCTGCCTTTGCATCAAAGACACAGCCTGTATGGGCAGTACAGTTCCATCCAGAGGTTTACCACTCATTGCAGGGTAAGCAGTTGTTGGAGAACTTCGTTGTGAATATCTGTGGTAGCAAGCGAGAGTGGAGTGCAGCTTCATTTGTAGAGAGTGCTGTTCAGGAGATTCGTGAGCAGGTGGGTAACGACCGTGTTATCCTTGGTCTTTCTGGTGGTGTTGACTCTTCTGTTTGTGCAGTATTGCTCAATAAGGCTATCGGTAAGAACCTTACTTGTATCTTTGTAGACCATGGTATGCTCCGTAAGAATGAGTTTACAAAGGTGATGGAAGCTTATAAGGGACTTGGACTGAACGTTATTGGTGTTGATGCATCGGAACAGTTCTTTAAGGATTTGGAAGGTGTTACCGATCCAGAGCAGAAGCGTAAGATTATTGGTCGTGACTTCGTTGAGGTGTTTAATGCTGAAGCTAAGAAGATTACCGATGCTAAGTGGCTTGCACAGGGAACTATTTACCCAGACCGTATTGAGAGTCTTAGCATTACGGGTATGGTTATCAAGAGTCACCATAACGTAGGTGGACTTCCAGAGGAGATGCATCTTCAGCTTTGTGAGCCACTTCGTTGGCTTTTCAAAGACGAGGTTCGCCGTGTAGGTTATGAGCTTGGAATGCCAGAACGTCTTATCAAGCGTCATCCATTCCCAGGTCCTGGTCTTGCTGTTCGTATCTTGGGCGACATCACTCGTGATAAGGTCCGTATCCTTCAAGATGCAGATGATATCTATATTGAGAAGATGCACAACTATACTATGCCAGATGGTTCAAGTCTTTACGACCATGTTTGGCAGGCAGGTACCGTATTGCTCTCTACGATTCGTTCAGTAGGAGTGATGGGTGATGAGCGTACTTACGAGCATCCAGTTGCTCTTCGTGCTGTTACATCAATGGACGCAATGACAGCTGACTGGGCACACCTCCCTTATGATTTCATGGCAGATGTTTCTAATGAAATCATTCGTAAAGTGAAGGGAGTTAACCGCGTATGTTATGATATCTCTTCAAAACCACCTTCAACAATTGAGTGGGAGTAAGAAGGAAAACAGACAAAATAAAAGGATAGGGACGCAGTTGTGTCCCTATTTTTCGTTATACAATATTATAAAGAAATAAGAACAGGATTTGTATAGGACTTTAGGATAGTGTAAGATATTGTTTGTTGCATTGATAATCAGGTTGTAAAGTCTTGTTTTACTTGGTTGGTTTCATTACAGTCTTTTAATCATTGCAAATTATTTACGTGAAAAAAAATATTTATTTTCATAAAGAAAAATATTTATGTTCATGAAAATAATTCTTTTTTATCGTGAAGAAAATTCGAAAGTAACACTTTGTAGACTGAGTAAAGGGCAAGGCTCATGGTCTTGAAACAGTGTTTTAACAGCTTTAGAAGGCTGATTTTAGGACGAAGGTGGCGGGAAGGAAAGTGGTTTGGTAATCTTAATGGAAAGAAATTAGCGCTGTTGTTAATAAAAAAAGTCCGAAGACTCATAGTGAATCTTCGGACTGATTATATCTGTATTTCAGTTAGTTGCTTACTTGTTCTTCAACAAATCGCGAATCTCAGAGAGCAGTTTCTCCTCGTTAGTTGGCTCTGGATCAGGTGCAGGAGCAGCTGGTTCCTCTTCCTTCTTCTTAGAGAGCTTGTTGATACCCTTTACCATCATGAATACGCAGAAAGCAATGATAATAAAGTCAAGCAATGTCTGCAAGAAGTTACCATAGTTGATGGTTGCTGGAGCAGGAGCAGTTACACCAGGAATTTCTACTTGTGGAAGTGTGTACTTAAGGTCTGAAAAGTTAACGCCACCGATAAGCCATCCGATAGGAGGCATGATGATATCGTCAACGATAGATGAAACAATCTTGCCGAAAGCACCACCGATGATTACACCGACAGCCATATCAACGGCATTACCCTTTACTGCAAATTCCTTGAATTCTTGAATAAGTTTGCTCATAATTAATTTTGTTGTTAATTTGTTTGTTTGTCTTGCGTTTTATACTAATACCCTTTCTTTTGTTATATAGACTTTGCAATCTTGGTTTGTTAGATTGCATAGAATTGCCTATGTGTGCGAAACGAGTTATTTTTTATAATAATTAATACGCTAAGCGACTGCAAAAATAAAAAAAAAATTGTATCTTTGCAATCGTAAGATAGAAAATCTTCTATAAGGAGGTAAAAAGAAATTCGTTTTTATAAACTTTTATAAATAATTTAAAGTAAAATGGTAAATGTAGCTATTAACGGCTTTGGCCGTATTGGTCGTCTCGCATTCCGTCAGATGTTCGAGGCTGAAGGTTATGAGGTTGTTGCAATTAACGACTTGACAAGTCCTAAGATGCTTGCTCATCTGTTGAAGTATGATACCGCTCAGGGTGGTTTCGCTGGCAAGTTCGGTGAGGGTAAGCACACTGTAGAGGCTACTGAGAATTCTATCATCGTTGATGGTAAGGAGATTAAGATCTCTGCTGAGATGGACGCTGCTAACTGCCCATGGGCTGCTAACAACGTAGACGTAGTTCTCGAGTGTACAGGTTTCTACACATCTAAGGAGAAGGCTTCTGCTCACCTCAAGGCTGGTGCTAAGAAGGTAGTTATCTCTGCTCCTGCAGGTAACGATCTCCCAACAGTTGTTTTCAATACTAACCACAAGACTTTGACTGCAGCTGATACTGTTATTTCTGCAGCTTCTTGTACAACAAACTGCTTGGCTCCAATGGCAGCTGCGTTGAACGCATATGCTCCAATCCAGTCAGGTATCATGTCAACAATCCACGCTTACACTGGTGACCAGATGATTCTCGATGGTCCACAGCGCAAGGGTGACCTCCGTCGTTCACGTGCAGGTGCTTGCAACATCGTTCCTAACTCAACTGGTGCTGCTAAGGCTATCGGTCTCGTTATCCCAGAGTTGAATGGTAAGTTGATCGGTTCTGCACAGCGCGTTCCAACTCCAACAGGTTCTACAACAATCCTCGTTGCTGTTGTTAAGGGTAAGGACGTAACTGTTGAGGGTATCAACGCTGCAATGAAGGCTGCTTCAACTGAGAGCTTCGGTTATACTGAGGATCAGATCGTTTCTTCTGATATCATCGGTATGCGTTTCGGTTCTTTGTTCGATGCAACTCAGACTATGGTAAGCAAGATCAGCGATGATTGCTACCAGGTACAGGTTGTTTCTTGGTACGACAATGAGAACTCATATACTTCTCAGATGGTTCGTACAATCAAGTACTTCGCAGAGTTGAAGTAATACCAACCGAAAGGTCATCTGCAATCCTCTCTTGCGTAGAGAGTGATTGACGGATAAAATAATAGTCCCTGTCAGCTTGCTGGCAGGGATTTTTTTGTTATCTTTGCGACATGAAGAACGAACAGATAGGTGAGGGTACGGCTGCAGGTATAGCTCTTGACAAGCGTATGATAACCATTCTTGGTCCTACGGCTTCGGGTAAGACCGATCTTGCTGCACATTTGGCTGCTCGGCTTAACGCTGAAATCATCAGTGCAGATAGCCGTCAGGTCTATCGTGGCATGGATATTGGTACGGGTAAAGACTTGGCTGATTACACAGTTGAGGGGCATGCAATACCTTATCACCTTATAGATATATGTGAACCAGGTACGAAGTATAACCTTTTCCGCTATCAACAGGATTTCCTTGATAGTTATGAAGATATACGGAGTAGGGGAGTGTTGCCTATTCTCTGCGGCGGTACAGGTCTTTATATTGAAGCTGTGCTGAAGGGTTATAGCCTTTCGCCAGTGCCACAGAATCCTGAACTGCGTAAGGAGTTAGAGGAAAAGTCGCTTGAGGAATTGACGGCAATGTTGGTTGAACTGAAGAAAAAGAATCATTCCGTCATGCACAACAAGACGGATGTTGATTCTTGTCAGCGTGCTATTCGTGCGATAGAGATTGAAACCTATAATCTCACAAAGCCAACAGAAGAGCGGCAATGTCCACCAATTGAGTCATTAATAATAGGTGTAGACATAGATCGTGAAGCACGAAGAAAGAAAATAACCAACCGCTTAAAAGCACGTCTTGAAGAAGGTATGGTTGGCGAGATAGAAGGATTACTGAAGCAGGGTATACCTGCAGAAGACCTTATCTATTATGGTTTGGAATATAAGTTTGTGACAGAGTATCTCATAGGAAAGCTGTCTTACAATGAGATGTTCCGACAGTTAGAAATCGCCATTCATCAGTTTGCTAAGCGACAGATGACGTGGTTTCGTGGTATGGAGCGTCGTGGCTTTACGATTCATTGGGTAAATGCTGCACAAAAGATGGAAGATAAAGTTGAAGAAATATTGAGCTTATGGTAGAGGAAGGAAGATGGGGCATCATTTATTGTCCGAAGGGAGGATTACTTGGTAATCCAGTAAAGCGTTGGGAACAAGCTGAACGCTGTCTGCAAGCACACAACATACAGTATGATATGGTGCAAAGTGAGAATCCACGTAGTGTGGATAGACTCGTGCGGATGCTGATTAGTAATGGTTATAAAACTATTATTATCTATGGCGGTGACTCTGCGTTAAATGATGCGGTCAACTATCTCATGCTCTTAGAACCAGAAGAGCGTGAGCGTATTACGTTGGGTGTTATCCCGAATGGCGTGTTAAATGACTTTGCACACTTCTGGGGTTTCGATGAGTCACACTTAGAACAGACGATTGTTTGGCTCAAGCAGAAGCGTGTAAGACGAGTAGATGTTGGCTGTATTCACTACGAGAATAAGAAGAATGAGCGTTGCCGTCGATATTTTCTTAACTGTGTAAACATTGGTATGGTGGCAAATATCATGAGTCTTCGTCGCCGTTTGCGCCACCTTTTTATATCCCGCACAATCTCCTTTATCCTCTCTTGCTTCCTACTAATGTTCCAGCGTATGGATTATTTCATGTCTCTGAAAATCAATGTAGATAGTATAAAACAGCGTCTGATGACTGTTTGTGTTGGTAATGCCCAGGGTTATGGGCAGACCCCGAATGCTGTACCTTATAATGGTCTGCTCGATGTTTCCATCGTTTCTCAGCCAAAGCTGTGGCAAGCAATGGAAGGAATGTATCTCTTGTTGCGAGATAAGATATTGAATCATCGTAATGTGATGCCATATAGAACGCAGGAGTTGAGTGGACAAATAGCTGAGCACACACCAGTCAGTGTTGATGGTCGACGCTTGAATGGCACGCCTGTTGGTACGTTTACGATTGGTGTTGAGAAAGAAGTTATAAACTTCCTTATTCCAGATTAACCTTTTACTATTAAATAGTTATAGATTTTGTCTAAACTACTTATAGAAATGTTGAACGCTGGTTATGAGTGCTCAGCAAAGTGTTTTCGTGTACGTAGGTTTTAGTGGCATTCTCTCTCTTATTATAGAGATAGTAGTTACTCTCTTCTTACCTTTTTTGCTAACGTTTTATAGCCCCGCACAATATGTGCGGAGGCTTCGCACACATGGTGTTGGTGCTTAGTACGCATGGTCTTGTGTACCAAATATTTTGCAATCTATTGTTAGGATAAGCGCAGATTGTTGTTACGAAAAATGTTATATTTTACTCTAAAAAAAATAGGACTTTCTTGGTTAGGAAACAACACAAAAACAAGAAATTCTGAAACATTGTAGTCTAATGATTGATTTGGGTTTAAATATGTTCAAGCACTGATAAGCCAGTTGAAAGAAAAATCAAATTTGCTGTCACTTCTGTCATCTCGTATAAGATGCTAACAAATTAGTTTACAGTTAGTTCTATGAGAATGTTAAAATGACAGCAAATTAATTTAAAAGTAAATTTGTAATAAGAGCTATATTACCCTTCTCATTCTATTAAGTATTATAACTGCAAACACAAGAAAACAGAATATTTCGAAGATGAGAATGGGAGACTTGTAGAGGAATGTTTTATTGTACACTAATAATTGAAAATATTATCTTATTTTATGATGCCATTATGAAAAATATTTGTATCTTTGAAGAGCCGAAGGGCAAAGTCTGTAAAGACTTCTACCAAAGGATAAATAAAAACCAAACAATAAACCTTAAAAGACATGAGCTACTTAAAATTTGAAAAAGCTCTGATGACCAATCTTCAAGATTCGCTTCCCAGAGAGCTGTTACGAACGAATCGCTCTGGTGCCTATTCTTGTTCGACGATTGTTGATTGTAACACACGCAAGTACCATGGACTGCTTGTTGTTCCTGTTCCTGAACTGGACGATGAGAATCATGTACTGCTGAGTTCGCTCGACCCTACCGTCATTCAGCATGGTGCCTCTTTCAATCTGGGTTTGCACAAGTATCAGGGCAATAACTTTAGTCCACAAGGACATAAGTACATTCGTGAATTTGACTGTGATACTGTGCCAACTACGCTTTATAGGGTAGGTGGTGTCTTGTTAAAAAAAGAGGTTGTCTTCCAGCATTATGAAGACCGTATTTTAATCCGTTATACTTTATTAGAGGCTCACTCAAAGACTACTTTGCAGTTCCGCCCATTCCTTGCCTTTCGTAGTGTTCGCCAGTTTACTCATGAAAATGGTGCTGCTAATCGTTCGTATGAGGTTGTGGATAATGGTATCAGCACGTGTATGTATGCTGGTTATCCATCGCTTTTTATGCAGTTCTCAAAGAAGAATGAGTTTCACTTTGAACCCTACTGGTATCGTGGATTGGAATATCCAAAGGAGCAGGAGCGTGGTTATGCTTCTAATGAGGACCTTTATGTTCCTGGCTATTTTGAGATGAATATCAGCAAGGGCGAAAGTATTGTCTTTGCAGCATCAACGGCAGAATGTCGTACATCAACTTTGAAGAATCTGTTTGATAAGGAAGTGGAGTCACGTAGTCCACGTGATAACTTCTTCCACTGCCTTGTTAATGCTGCTCATCAGTTCCATAATCGTACAAAGAACGATGAGCGTTATATTCTTGCAGGCTATCCTTGGTTCAAGTGTCGTGCTCGTGATCAATTCATTGCTTTACCAGGACTTACTTTGAGTATCGAAGAACAAGATTACTTCGAACTGGTAATGGAGACCGCTGCAAAGGGATTACGTGAGTTTATGGAAGGTAAGCCACTCAGCGTGAAGATATACGAGATGGAGAAACCAGACGTTCCTCTTTGGTGCGTGTGGGCTATACAACAGTATGCTAAGGAGGCTGGTAAGGAGCGGTGTAGAAAACTCTACATGGGTTTGATTCGTGATATCGTTGATTATCTCTTAGCAAGTAAGCATCCAAACCTCACTTTAGATACGAATGGATTGCTCTATGCTGATGCAAAGGGAGAAGCGATTACATGGATGAATTCTATGAATAATGGTCAACCAGTTGTTCCACGCTCTGGGTATATCGTAGAGTTTAATGCGCTATGGTACAATGCACTACGCTTTACAGCCGCAATGGAGATGGAGAGTGGTAATGAAGAGCGCGCAAACGAACTTGATGCACTTGCTGAGAAATGTAAGGTTTCATTTGTTGAAACATTCCTCAATGAGTATGGCTACCTTTATGACTATGTTGATGGTAGAATGGTTGACTGGAGTGTACGCCCTAATATGGTGTTTGCTGTAGCACTTGATTATTCTCCACTTGACCAAAAGCAGAGGAGGGGAGTCTTAGATGTTTGTACACGAGAGCTACTTACACCAAAGGGACTGCGTTCGCTTTCTCCAAAGAGTGGCGGATATAATCCGATGTATACTGGCCCACAGAGTCAACGCGACCTTGCCTATCATCAAGGAACAGCTTGGCCATGGTTGGGTGGCTTCTATCTTGAGGCCTGCTTGAAGCTTTATAAGCAGACACGTCTGAGCTTTGTAGAACGTCAGTTGGTAGGTTATGAAGATGAGATGATAAACCATTGTCTTAGTACACTACCTGAACTCTTCGACGGTAATCCACCGTTTAATGGACGTGGAGCTATCTCCTTTGCCATGAACGTAGCTGAGGTGCTTCGTACGTTAGAATTACTTGAGAAGTATAAATTTTAAGAGGAGGAACCAGTATGAAAGTTTTAATGTTTGGATGGGAGTATCCTCCTCATGTATATGGTGGTTTAGCAACTGCTAACTTTGGTATTTCAGAAGGTCTGCATGCACAGGGTGATGTTGAGACGATTCTCTGTTTGCCACATCCTTTTGGTGATGAAGACCATACTTATGCTGAGATTGTAGCAATGAATCATGTGCCTATCGCTTATCGTGAATTGGGTTATGATTATGTAAAGAGTCGTCTTGGCAATATTATGTCACCAGAACTTTACTACAAGTTGCGTGAGCATATTTATGCCGACTTCAATTATATGAACGTCAATGACCTTGGTGCAATGGATTTTGCTGGAGGTTATCCTTCCAATCTGCACGAGGAAATTAATAATTATTCGATTATTGCTGGTGTTGTTGCACGTACATATGATTTCGATATTATTCATGCACATGACTGGTTGACTTATCCTGCGGGTATTCATGCCAAGCGTGTGTCAGGTAAGCCTTTGTGCATCCATGTACATGCAACCGACTTCGACCGTTCACGTGGTAATGTTAATCCAACCGTATATGGTATAGAAAAGGATGGTATGGACAATGCTGATTGCATTATGTGTGTATCAGAACTTACACGCCAGACGGTAATAAATCAGTATCATCAGGATCCACGTAAAGTGTTTACGGTTCATAATGCCGTTTATCCTTTGCCACAGGAGATTGTTGATATCCCACGTCCTGACCATAAGGGTAAGGAGAAGATTGTTACTTTCCTTGGTCGTTTGACTATGCAGAAAGGGCCAGAATACTTTGTTGAGGCCGCCAATATGGTGTTACATCGTACACGTAACGTTCGTTTCTGTATGGCAGGCTCAGGTGATATGATGGACCAGATGATTTATCTTGCTGCTGAAAGAGGTATTGCGGATCGTTTACATTTCCCTGGTTTTATGCGTGGGAAGCAGGTTTATGAGTGTTTGAAGGCCTCTGATGTCTATGTTATGCCGTCAGTCAGTGAGCCTTTTGGTATCTCTCCTTTGGAGGCAATGCAATGTGGTACGCCGAGTATCATTTCAAAACAGAGCGGTTGTGCAGAAATTCTTAACAACTGCATCAAGGTAGACTATTGGGATATTCATGCGCTTGCTGATGCTATTTACTCCATTTGTCATAATGAGAGCCTCTTCGATTATCTCTCCGTAGAGGGTAAGCGGGAAGTGGACCAAATAACATGGGAGAAGGTTGGTGCGTGGATTCGTGAACTTTACCTTCGTACCTTGGGTTGGCAGTAAAAGCCATGATAGTACTAATAACCTTTTTAAAACTAAAACAAAAAGATAATGAAAACAATCTGTTTATATTTCGAGATACACCAGGTCATTCACCTGAAACGCTACCGCTTCTTTGATATTGGTACCGACCATTATTATTATGACGATTTTGAGAACGAACGTTCTGTATCAGAAATCGCTGAGAGAAGCTATATGCCAGCATTGGATACGCTGTTGCAGATGATTAAAGATAATGGGAAAGCATTTAAGGTAGCCTTCTCTCTTTCGGGTGTGGGTATTGAGCAACTTGAAATGCATGCTCCACAGGTGCTTGACAAACTGCAAGAACTGAATAATACAGGCTGTGTAGAATTCCTTGCAGAACCTTACTCTCATGGTTTGGCATCATTAGCTAATGAGGAAAGCTTTAAGTCTGAAGTAAAGCGTCAGGCTCAGAAGATTAAGGAATACTTTGGTCAGACACCAAAGATATTGCGTAACTCATCACTTATTTATAGTGACGATATTGGTTTGATAGCTTCTCAGATGGGCTTTAAGGGAATGTTGACAGAGGGTGCAAAGCATGTCTTGGGTTGGAAGAGTCCACATTATGTATACAACTGTGCTCTTGCTCCTAACTTAAAACTTCTGTTGCGTGATGTGAAGTTGAGTGATGATATCTCATTGCGTTTCAATAATTCAGATTGGGATGGCTATCCATTGTTTGCTGATACATATATGGCACAGATTGCAGCACTCCCAGATGAAGAGCAGGTAATCGGTATCTTTATGAACCTTTCAGCACTTGGTATAGAACAGCCATTGTCAAGTAATATTCTTGAGTTCTTCAAGGCGTTACCAGTTTGTGCTAAGCAGCAGGGTATTACCTTCTCTACTCCAACAGAAATTTGCATGAAATTGAAGAGCGTTGACAATCTCTATGTGCCAGATACCTTGAGTTGGATGGATGAAGAACGTGATGTCAGCACATGGTTGGGTAATCCAATGCAGCGTGAAGCTTTTAACAAGTTGTATAGTATTGCTGATCGTGTACGTATTGCTAACGACCCACGTATCAATCAAGACTGGGACTATTTGCAGGCAAGTGATAACTTCCGCTTTATGTCAACCAAACCTTCACGTGTTGGAATGGATCGTGGTATCTATGATAGTCCATTTGATGCTTTCACCAATTATATGAATATTCTCGGCGACTTCTTGAATCGTGTCAATACGCTTTATCCTGCTGATATTGATAATGAGGAGTTGAATAGCTTGCTTACCACTATCCGCAACCAAGGCGATGAGATTGAAATGAGAACTAATGATATTAGTAATCTTCAAGCAAAGGTTGACAAATTGGAAGTTGAAGGTGATAAACTTCGTGCGCAGTTAGAGAAGAAATCGTCAGCGAAGAAGGCTACTACATCAAAGACTGCAGCAAAGAAACCTATCAAGAAAGCTTCTGCTAAAAAGGCTGTAAAGGCTATTGCTGAAGAAGTGAAAGCTAAGTAAGTCTTTTATAACATACGCCTAACGCTCATATAGCAAACTGGTGAATCTATCAGCTGTGCTATATGAGTGTTTTTTTTATCGGACAGCGATATTTTGAAATGTCATCTGATATTATTCGTCTCTAATGAAGGTTATTAGAAGTTTGGTTTAAGGGAGTAGGGAGTAGTTGTTATAATGTACAATATCTTAGTGTGGTATGGTATAATGTGTATAGTAAAACTGATATGGGACTTATTTCTCCTCCATTGAAACACAGCACCAGCGAGAAACTTTGAGCATTACACCTATACCTGGGATTTCTTTTAAGAGATAATACTTCTTGCTTGAGCGAACTAATCGCCCAGTCATCCCCTTTAATGGTCCAAACTTAACAAGAACCTCGTCCCCAGCTTTCATTTGTGCCTCGTCTGAAGATAGGAACTTACGCATCGTTATCTCTGGATTACACATCAAACGGAACTCATACATCTGGTCGTGTGGGATAAGTGTATACTCTTGTGAATCCTTAGCTTTCTTTATAACGCTAATCTTATAGTTGGCTTCTTGTACAATCTTCTGAAATGAAATGTCTTCTCCAGGTTTCTTAACAAAGATAAGATTGCGAACAACAGGACGAAGAACAGAGTGGGGTTTGCCATCATGTCCTTCTATATCGACATATTGTTCTGGAACGAAACATTCCAAACCATGACTTGTAAAGTAGGTTCTCACCTCTTCAAGCTTCAGTGTGAATAGCCTCACTGCATACCAAGGCGTTCCATCATCAATGACTCCGTCTATATAGCTTGCTGCTGTTGTCATAGTTTGTACAAGAATAATTATTTGTTAGATGTGTAACCAATTAGCCATAATCCTTTTCCCATCTGGTGTTAGAACGCTCTCTGGGTGGAATTGGATGCCATAGATGTTATGCGTTCTATGGCGTAATGCCATGATTAGTCCCTCTTTGCTTTCGGCTATTATTTCTAAGCAATCGGGGAAGTTTGTTTTCTCTACGACCCAACTATGATAGCGTCCCACGATAAAGGTTTTAGGCAAACCAGCAAACAATGACGTTTCAACGATTTGTGTGGTTTCCGTTGTTACACCATGGAAGACATCAGACAAATTCTTCAACTTTGCTCCGAATACCTCACCAATGGCTTGATGTCCTAAGCAAACGCCCAAGATAGGCTTTACCCCAGCGTAACGATGAATAACGTCCAATAGTAAGCCAGCTTCTGAAGGAACCCCAGGACCAGGACTTAAAACAATACGATCGTAATTATTCAAATCTTCAAGGGAGAACTGATTGTTGCGAACTACCGTTACATCAACTCCTAATTCCTTTATGAGATGAACAAGATTATAGGTGAAAGAATCGTAGTTATCAATGATAACACAATTTGTTTTCATTCGTGTATCAACCTTCTAATCAATAGACTTACTTTACCTTCTCAAGAAAGTCCTTTAGTAAAGCAACATCCTTTACCGCAGGTGCTGTCTCAAACTTCTCGTTCACACTGATACCATAGAACTGGGGATGAGAAAAGCTTTTAATCTTGTCAATGTCTTCGGCACCAATATTCCCACTTACAAGGAAAGGAACTTTCCCTTCATATGCTTCCAAAATACTCCAATCCTTTAGATTATCTTGGATGTCAAAGAGGAAATAATCAACCCCTTCTACATATTCTTTGTATTTCTCAATGTCCTCACGCTTTGTAATAACAATACGCTTCATAATCTTTATTCCAGCATGAATGTCTGGGTCAAGGGTACGGCGAAGATTATCAATCATCACCATACTTTCTTCTCCATTAAGTTGGACAATATCAAGATTGAAGTTTACAACACGTGTAACAATATTCTGTGGCATGTCATCAGCAAAGACTCCACAAAGAGTAGGTCTTTGTTGCTGTTGAGATGATTCATGTGCAGATAAGGCAGACAGCGTCCCATAATCGGGAATAATACCAGCACATGACGATATCTGATTAACGTAACGTTCGCTCTTAGGAAGGAAATTCAATCCCACCCAGTCTATGCCAAGTTGAGAAACTTCGTGAATATTGTGGGCATCACGCATGCCGCATACCTTTATAATCATATAGATATAAAAATCTCAAATTCTTTTACGCTACAAACTTACATAAAATTATCGAATTATACGCTTGTGAATTAAAGAAAAGCTCTTTTATTTAAAGGAAAGATGAATAAAAAGGAATGATACAAGATAATCCCAACAAATTAATGCATATAAAGTGAAAATATTCTTGTAGGAAGATATAATAATATCTTTTAGAAAGCGTTTAGAAGACATATAACTCTCAACAACTTATATTTGGCCTATGGTTAGAATATTTACTTCCGAAGAACTTAAGCCGTCTGAGAAGACGCTTAATATTATCCGACAGATAGCTTATACCTATCGTGTTATTAAAATCAATGGGAAGATGCAAACCTTCTGTTTGAATTAATATTTATATGGAAATAATAGTATCACCTTCCCTGCTCTCCGCTGACTTCCTTCATTTGGATAAGGAGATTGAAATGATTAATGAAAGTGAGGCTGATTGGCTTCACATGGATGTAATGGATGGCGTCTTTGTGCCTAATATCTCTTTTGGCTTTCCTGTGCTTGAAGCAGTAGGTAAGGTATGTAAGAAGCCAATGGACGTACACTTTATGATTGTTCATCCAGAGAACTATATTCAACAGACAGCTGACACTGGTGCAGCTATCATGAATGTTCAGTATGAGGCTTGTGTTCATTTACATCGAACGATACAAGCGATTCATGCTGCTGGTATGAAAGCTGGTGTGACGCTTAATCCTTCAACACCTGTCAATGTTCTTGAAGATATCATTGGTGATGTGGATATCGTTCAGCTCATGAGTGTAAACCCAGGTTTTGGTGGACAGAAATTCATAGAGAGCAGTATAAAGAAAGTACAACGCCTTCGTCAGTTGATTGACCGTGAAGGTAGTAAAGCTCTGATAGAGGTTGATGGCGGTGTACAGGCTGACACGGCTCCTCGTTTGGTTGAAGCTGGTGTCGACATTCTTGTTAGTGGCAGTTATGTCTTTAAGGCTGCAGATCCTAAGGCAACTATCCATTCACTCAAACAATTACATAGATAATTATAAGGTATAAAAGATACCCTCACTTGTTCTTAACGTGATAGTTAAGAGATAAGTGAGGGCGTTTTGTATCGTTAAGAAAAGAACTATTTGTTCTTATGTTAATTGCAAACTTACTTTGTGTTCACGAACCATTCTTCGCAAGTTGAATATGGCGTAACGCATACGACCAAGGCTGGTGTTAATGCTAACACCCGTCGTCTCAGCAATCTCTTTAAAAGACATCTCTTGGTAAAAACGCATAAATACCACTTCACGTTGTGTCGCAGGAAGAAGGTTCATCATTCGTTTTACATCAGAGAGTGTCTGGCTGTTAATGAATTGACACTCAATGTTATCAATAACAGTATCATCACCACCAACATTAGATAGGTCATTATCCTTAGGGGCATCAATCACTTTATCTGCACGCTGCGCACGATACCAGTCCATAATCACATTATGAGCGATACGCATAATCCATGCAGAGAACTTACCTGTTGGTGAGTATCTTCCCTGTTGCAACTTCGTGATAATCTTTACGAAGGTTTCTTGAAACAAGTCATCAGCAGCATCCCTATCACGCACAACGAATAGAATATACGAAAAAAGTTTCGATTGATTGCGCGATAGCAACAAATCGAAAGCATCGTTGCTTCCTTCAATGTATGACAATGCCAACTGCTCGTCGGTCATCTCATTCAGATTCTTCATTTTCAATTTTCTTTCTTATGAAGTAGAAGTATGTCGATAGGCTTTTCTAACTTTTATTATTATTTGGGGTTGCAAATATAATCAATTTTCTTATTTGCTGCAAATCTTTTATATAAAAAGTCACTCGTTCAACCATTCGCTTGCCAGTATATGCTTTTTCATACCTGGTATTCCTAAGTATTTTTGTTTAATGCCAAAGAAGGCAATATGTCTACCATAATTCTGAGGATTAGCGGCTAAAGCAATATCTTCTTTCATTTGTTTGTTGACCATTTGGATAGAAATAACATTCTCTGGGTCAGACTCTTCTGGGTCGTCAGCTAATAGGATTGCAGAGTCATACGTGAAAGGTGCTTCCCATTCAGCCTGCTTGATGCTTCGTTTGCAAGCACCAACAATATAACCATGTACCCAAACTCCATTATTCCCAAAGTCTCCTTTGATAAATTCCGAAACAGTATAGATCTTCGCTTCATTAGGTGACTGAGAAGGTGAGTGCTTTTCTGTTTCGTCTTCATTATCATCATCTGATGGTAGAATTGTTTTACCGCAACTAAACAATAGTACAGCTGCGAAAAGTAAGAAGGAAAGTTGGTTTATCTTCATAGAATTAAGTTTAATAATCTGATACAAAGGTAAATAAAGATTATCAATAAGTCAAGAGTTGGACACGTTTTTCTGAAATGTAGGTAAATAAAAAAGAGGTTGGTGCAGGAAGCTACCAACCTCGAAAATGATTTAGCAAAATATCTAAATCTGTGAAAAACACATCGCAAATATAGGATAAATAGTGGAATAAAACAAATTTTATCAACAAAAAAATATGTTTTTAACATTGTATGCGCACACATGGGCTAAATATGAAACGATAGGTTCTTCTGAAATATACCGTGATAAAGACGCTATATTTGGTGTAAAACGATAATACCTCTTTATACGAATAGTTTTATTTTTACTTTGCTGTCACTTTTAACACTTTACGTAACACTGCTGTAAATGAGTAAGTTATGTTCTTGAAGTGACTGACAGAAGTGACAGGAACTTTATTTTTGAGAGGATTGCTTTGCTGTAATCGCTTTTCTTATTTTATATTTAGTGATAAGACGAAAGAGATAATGACAATGCAGAGAGCATTCAATGACTATACTGAAATCTAAGGGCTTGTAGTGAAACGGATGTGCCAATATAAAAGAATGATTCCAACAGTAGCCGTTTATTGGAGGGCGCATACATGAGTATTTGCTAAAAAGAATTCGTATAAGGATTATACATTGATTTATAATTGCATATATCATAATTATTAGTTAAATTTGCACTGTAATTAAATCTTTTTATTAATTAAATAAAGTTATTATGAATAAAATTCTACGCTTTGCTTTTGTTGCAGCATTTGCTGCAGTTAGTTCTTTATCTTTTGCACAGAAGACAGTTATCTTTGAAGCTGGTAAGGATAAGGGAACTGGTTTGACTGTTGAGAAAGATGGTGTTACTATTACTCTCAGTGACGGTAAGGTAGACGATAAGTTTTCTTATCGTTTGTACAAAAATGCTACAACAACAATCACTTCGTCTGCAGCAAACATTACCAATGTCGTCTTTGTATGTGATACATATAAAGCCAATGGTAAGAGTTTCTTAGGTGACGGCTTTGATTCATCTATGGCAGGATTGACTGTTTCTGCTGACAAAATTAACGTAACATGGACAGGTGATAAGAACTCTGTTGAGTTTAAGACCCCTGGTCATCAGGTACGTGTTAAGAAGATTACCGTTACTTTGAAGAATGAGCCTGCTGGTATTAAGGAAGTTAACAATAGTACTGTAAATGAGAATGCACCTATCTATAACCTTGCTGGTCAGCGTGTAGGTAAGGATTACAAGGGTGTAGTTATTCAGAACGGTAAGAAGTTTATCAAGAAGTAAACAGTTTATTGAGTTGTCTGGTAAATCTCTCTCATTGAATATAGTTATAGTGTCTTATTATATAAATGCAGGCATTTCTGAACACGTTTTCTAATCTTTAACCAATGTGTTGAGTGTCCGCACATGTTGTGTTGATGCCTAACACATGTAGTGTGGATGCTTAGCACATATAGTGCGGTTGGCAAACAGACATCGTTTTGTAGGCAATCACCATTAGAATATGATAGACGGGTAGAAGTCGTTTGCCGTTTGGAAGCGTGTGTGTCTCTCTTAAGAAAGAGCGATATTTTGATGAACAGAGAGTTTAACTTAGGCTTTTAAGTACAATCAAATAGATTAACTTGTTTGAAATGAGCGTGTTATTAGAGTATTTTACACGCCTAATCATATAAAAAAGCACCAAAGAAACGATATATTTCTTTGGTGCTTTTATCATGTCATATTCTTAGATTAGAATTCACTTGTAAAGTGGAAACGGATATTCTCAAAGTCTTGCTGTGCCATGCTTAGCACATAACCTGAGTCAGCGAGGAAGACGTCACGTCCCTCAATATCCTTAGCCATATACTGGTATTTACGCTTTTTGAAGTTCTCTAACTCTTTCTCGTCGTCAGCCTCAATCCAACAAGCTTTATAGAGGTGTACAGGCTCCCAACGACACTTGGCATTATACTCATGTTCCAATCGATACTGGATAACCTCAAACTGAAGTTGTCCAACGGTTCCCACGATACGACGGTTATTGAATTGATTGACAAATGACTGTGCAACGCCTTCATTCATTAACTGCTCTATACCTTTTTGGAACTGCTTAGACTTCATAGGGTCATCGTTCTCAATGTATTTGAATAGTTCTGGTGAGAAGCTTGGCAGTCCGCGGAAGTGGATGTTTTCTCCCTCAGTTAGTGTGTCACCAATCTTAAATACACCACCACTATCAGGCAGACCAACGATGTCACCTGGGTAAGCCTCTTCTACTGTACTCTTGCGTTGTGCCATGAACTGAGTAGGAGAGGAGAAGCGCATCGTCTTTCCGTTACGAACATGGAGGTAAGGCTGGTTACGTTGGAACTTACCAGAACATACCTTACAGAAAGCGATACAACTACGGTGGTTAGGGTCGATATTGGCTGTAATCTTGAAGATAAAGCCTGTGAACTTTGGTTCACTTGGCTCAACCATACGCTCTTCTGCCTTAGTTGGACGTGGACTTGGTGCTATTTCAACGAAACAATCGAGCAACTCTTGCACACCAAAGTTATTCAATGCAGATCCGAAGAACACTGGTGCAACCTCTGCACGGCGATAAGCTTCAACATCAAAGTCAGGATAAACGCCATTGACTAACTCAAGGTCGTTGCGTAGCTGTTCAGCAAAGTCAGCACCTACTTGCTCGTCCAAATCATTCGAGTTGATATCTACTTCAACTTTCTCTGTCACACGCTGTTTGTTTGGTGTGAAGAGATTCAGCTGTTGCTCATAGATATTATATACGCCCTTGAAGCGCTGACCTTGTCCGATAGGCCATGAAAGTGGACGTACACTAATCTTGAGTTCTTCTTCCAACTCGTCTAAAACCTCGAATGGATCACGACCTTCACGGTCCATCTTATTGATAAAGATGATAACTGGTGTGTTGCGCATACGACACACCTCCATCAACTTACGTGTCTGAGCTTCCACACCCTTGGCAGAGTCAACAACGATGATAGCAGAGTCAACAGCCGTCAGTGTGCGATAAGTATCTTCTGCAAAGTCTTGGTGACCAGGAGTATCAAGGATATTTACCTTATAATCTTTATAGTCAAACTCCATTACAGAAGTTGATACAGAGATACCACGCTGTTTCTCAATATCCATCCAATCGGATGTAGCTGTCTTACGTATCTTGTTGCTCTTCACCGCACCAGCAACCTGAATCTGACCACCGAAGAGAAGGAATTTCTCAGTCAAAGTAGTCTTACCAGCATCTGGGTGAGAGATTATGGCGAACGTTCGCCTGCGTTCTATTTCATTCATTTGTTTTATATTCTTTGGGAGTAAAAACCTTGTCTGCTGTTGTTGAAGTGGAGCTAACTAATTAGCTTATAATTCTTTAAATCAATTTATAGCTGAACTAAGTCTAACAATCTTTCTTTTTAACTCCTATTATTTGTCTTGTTCCTGTAAGCCTTTCATGCACTTCTTCAGTGAATCAACCCAATATGGAATCTTTATGCCAAAGGTTTCCTTAATCTTTGTCTTATCAAGGACAGAGTAGGCAGGACGTGTAACAGGTGAAGGGAACTCGTCGCTGTGGCAAGGTTGGATGTCACATGCTGTGTTTCCAGCAAGTTCTGCAATCTTTATAGTGAAGTCATACCAGCTACATACGCCCTCATTAGAGAAGTGGTAGATGCCACTATTTCCTTTATACTTGCGGTTCTCAACGATATCGAAGATGGCATCTGCTAAGTCGCCAGCATAGGTTGGTGTTCCGCACTGGTCGAATACAACCTTCAGCTGTGGCTTAGTAGCTGTGAGATTCATCATCGTCTTAACGAAGTTATGACCAAACTCGCTGTAAAGCCATGCTGTACGAAGAATAATATGGTTTACACCAGTAGCTTGAATCTTCTCTTCACCATGTAGTTTTGTTAAACCATAAACGCCAGTAGGAGTACCCTTCATGTCCTCTTTGCAAGGAGTATTATATGGGTCGCCACCGAAGACATAGTCTGTGCTGACATGAACAAGCAAGCCACCAACCTCTTTCATAGCCTTTGCAAGGTTCTCTGGTGCAGTCGCATTGAGTAATTCAACAATCTCACCCGCCGTCTCTGCTTTGTCCACATTGGTCCACGCAGCGCAGTTGATGATACATTCAATCTTATTGTCTTGTACCATCTTGCGGATGTCTTCGAGATTAGTAATGTCTAACTTCGTATATCCCTCACATACGTCCGTGAAAATATAGTGGTCTTTACTCTGTTTAGATACAAGCTGTATCTCATTGCCAAGCTGTCCGTTAGCTCCAGTAACTAAAATATTCATAAGCTATCTCCTTTATTCTTCGCCGAAGTTTAAGCCTTCAGTCTTATCCTTTATGTAGTAGTCTGACAACATACCAATGAAGGTTGTTATCTCGTTAAGCGCACGAGTTGTCTCGGGGGTAATCTCTTTCTTCTGCAGACGAAGCATCATCACTCCATAAAGAAGGTCGAAACAAGTTTCGATCTCACTCTTTCCTAACTGCGCAGCAACACTCTTTAAGCGTTCATCATTTGTACGTGCCATCTTGTCTGCTGTACGTTTTGTCTTACCTCTTAGCTCAACAATGAATGGTAAGACACGATAATATTCAGCAGAATAAAACGGAAACTTTGATGATTGCAGCAACTGTGCGTGCAACTCTGTTAGGTCCTGCATGAGCACCTTGTTAATCTGTAGGTGTCCACCTTCTCGACAACCTTCTTGATTCATCATGCGTACAAGGTCGCCAAACCAGTCTTCCTCTTCCTCCTTTTGTTCTTCGGTGTATTGGAACTGGTCGATATATTCTTTACGGATTCGTGTCAATGAGCAACCGTAAGCACGGATAGTATCTTCTATCTGCCACATATAAAGCAGATATTCTGCTATACTCTTCTTTCTTAATTCCTTAGCTACAAACATAAATTATCCTTATTCCATTAATCCGTCAATAGTTGGCAGATGATAAAGATTGAATACTGTACCCACAAGCATAATGATAGAAAACAGAATGACAACAGAACCTATAACCTTATTTATAATAAGAATACCATTGACATCAAACTTTCCTCTAATCTTATCTATCAACCATGATAAGCCATACCACCAAAGTAACGCACCAGCAGGGATACAGGCAAAACCTATAATCATCTCTAATGGGCGATTGGGCTGTACGAAAGCGAATTGTGCGTAACTTGCAATAAAGAGGAAGATAATCATTGGATTAGAGAGAGTTACCAAGAAGGCTGTAACGCCATTATGGAAGAGAGACCCCTTCTCCTTACCACTCTGATGAGCTTTCTTCATCGGATCAGACTTGAAGCAATAGACTCCAAAGAGTAATAATAATACACTTCCTGTAATCTGTACTATCAACTTATATGTAGGGTTTTCTAAAGGTCCCATAATGAAACTCATACCTAACCCTACGATAAGTGCATAAATTGTGTCGCTGATAGCGGCTCCAATACCTGTTATAAAACCATACCAACGCCCCTTGTTCAAAGTTCGTTGTATACATAATATTCCAACTGGACCCATGGGAGCCGATGCTATAATTCCAATAAGCAGTCCCTTGAAGATGAAATCCAATATATCTAATTGAATCGGAAATTGCATGCTTGTTATTTTGAGTGCAAAATTGCAAAAATAATACGAGATAAGCAAATTTACCTAACAAAACTTTGTGGCATTCCTCTTTTTTTCATAACTTTGCCCATAGTATATTCAAACTAAAAACTTATTATGTCATGGACGTAACAGAGCAGAAACCAGTTGTAACTGGATTGGAAAAGCCATTTGTAATTGGCTTGGATTTAGGAGGAACAAACGCAGTATTCGGTGTCGTAGATCAGCGTGGTCAAGTACTTGCCACCAATTCTATTAAGACACAGGCTTATAAGACAGTCGACGATTTTGTAGAAGCAGGTGTAGAGGCTATACGTCCTCTCGTTGCTAAATATGGTGGAATAGGTCAGTTCCGTGCTATGGGTATTGGTGCACCTAATGGTAACTTCTATCGTGGCACGATTGAGTTCGCACCAAACCTCTCATGGGGACACGATGGTGTAGTGCCATTGGGCGAAATGTTCTCGCAGAAGTTGGGTATTCCTGTTGGTCTTACCAACGATGCGAATGCTGCTGCTATCGGTGAGATGCAGTATGGTGTAGCACGCGGCTTGAAGGATTTCATCATGATTACTCTTGGTACAGGCGTAGGCTCAGGTATTGTTATCAATGGTCAGATGGTCTATGGTTCTGATGGCTTTGCTGGTGAGTTGGGTCATATGATCATGGTTCGTGGAGAGAAGGGGCGCACTTGTGGTTGTGGTCGTACAGGTTGTTTGGAGACTTACTGCTCTGCAACAGGTGTTGCTCGTACCGCTCGTGAGTTCTTGAAGAATAGCAAGGAAGACTCTTTGTTGCGTGAGATAAAGCCAGAAGATATCACTTCTTTGGATGTTTCTATTGCTGCTGGTCGTGGCGATGCACTTGCTAAGCGTGTTTACGAGTTCACTGGTAATATGTTAGGTGAGGCTTGTGCTGACTTCGCAACCTTCTCTTCTCCAGAGGCTTTCATCTTCTTTGGTGGTCTAACTAAGGCTGGTGACTTATTGATGGAACCTATCATGCGTTCTTATAAGGAGCATGCTTTGGAAATCTTCAAGGACAAACCAAAGTTCTTGGTAAGTTCGCTTGACGATGCTGCAGCAGCTGTTCTCGGTGCTTCAGCTATTGGTTGGGAATTGTAATTAATGATATAAAGTCCAGAGTTCTTTTGAGTTATATGTGCAGTTTGTCTGCTTGTCTACTTGAAAGAGTCTAAAACTTATATATTCAAAGTAGGGACAAACACCCTTGTCAGACATTCTTTTTATAATTAAAAGAACTGACTTACGAGGTTGTTTGTCCCTATTATGCTTTTTCTATATTGCTAACTTTATGCGATTTCCTTTTTGTAATGGTGCCTGCAGGCTATGTCTAAGTTGATAGAAGGCGATTTTCAATAAATCACCTATGTGTGTCTTGCTATATTGATAGTGTTAAAAAGGATTTCTTCTACCCGTATCCTTTCTATGTGTTGCTATTCCGCACATCTCGTGTTGATGCCCCGCACATATTGTGCTGATGCTTCGCACCAATGGTGTTGAGTATAGAATGTCTTGCTAAACATTGATTAGAAGGAGGCAATTTGTAGTTAGTATAGAATTGTTCAGTCAAAAGTAATCATATGGAAGATTCTTCGTTTGAAAGTTATATCAGGCTTTAAAACTCTTTGTAGACTTTCTTTTTGTAGTTTTTGTTTTGTGTTCTCGTTTTTTTAATCTAACTTTGCGAATACTTATAATACTTAGAAAGAAAAAACAATAACGGAAGATGAAACAGGAAGACGACATCAAGAAAGCGATTGAAGTGATGAGAAAGGGTGGTATCATTCTTTACCCAACTGATACAGTGTGGGGTATAGGTTGCGATGCTACCAATGCGGAAGCTGTAGCAAAGGTATATGCCTTGAAACGCAGAGACGATTCGAAGGCTCTTATTTGCTTGGTTGATTCTGATAACCGACTTCAGCGTTATGTTCGCAATGTTCCTGATGTTGCTTGGCAGTTGATAGAAGCTGTTGAGAAACCAACAACATTGATTCTTGATGGTGCTGTTAATCTTGCCCCAAATCTGATAGCAGAAGATGGCTCTATAGGTATTCGCATTACAAAGGAGCCCTTCTCACATGAGTTATGCTATCGATTCCAGAAGGCTATTGTAAGTACTTCGGCAAATGTCAGTGGTGAACCTGCTGCGCAGAATTATCGTGATATCTCACAGGAGATTCTTGATGGTGTTGACTATGTTTGTGAGTCAAGACGTCAGGAACACAAACCACATACTCCATCCAGCATTATCAAATTGGCTGCTGATGGCGAAGTAAAAGTTATAAGGAAATAATTGAATAGATAGATGAAAGTATCAGGTAGTCAGGAGATTATTTCTCGGCTTGATAATTGGCGAAAAAATCATGTTTCCAATCGCGAGTTAGTCTTAGTACTGGCGTTTGCTATTGGTCTTCTTGCTTCATTGGCAGCATATATTCTTCACTTTATTATCAAATTGATAGAGGAATTAGTAACCTCTGGTTTCGATGTTGCAACGATTAACTGGCTCTATCTCATCTATCCAATCGTAGGTATTTGGCTGACAAGTCTATTTGTTAAGTATGTTGTACGTGATAATATTTCGCATGGTATTACGCGTGTCCTCTATGCTATTTCTACGAAACAATCTCGTTTGAAAGCTCATAATACTTGGTCGTCTATCGTTGCTTCTGCCATTACGATTGGTTTTGGTGGTTCGGTAGGAGCAGAGGCACCTATTGTGTTGACAGGTTCAGCTATTGGTAGTAACCTCGGACGTATCTTTAATTTAGATAATCGCACACTCATGCTTCTTGTGGGTTGTGGTGCCACGGCGGCTGTATCTGGTATTTTCAAGGCTCCAATAGCAGGATTGGTATTTACATTGGAAGTGTTGATGGTCGATTTGACCATGGCTTCTCTTTTGCCGATATTGATTGCATCAGTGACGGCAACGTGTTTCTCCTATTTCTTCACAGGTGGTTCGTCAATGTTTCATTTCCAAATGGATAACATTTGGGGACTTGATCGCGTTCCACCGACAATCTTGTTAGGTATCGCTTGCGGTTTTGTATCACTCTACTTCATGCGCTTAATGTCATGGTGTGAGAATGGTTATGGGAAACTTTCTTCTAAGCCTTATCTGAAACTACTTGTGGGTGGCTTAGTGCTTTCTCCACTTATTTTCCTCTTTCCCTCTCTCTATGGTGAAGGCTATGATAGTTTGAGATTGTTTATAGAAGGAAAGACTGAGGCTGACTGGATGCAAATCATGAGTGGTTCTATGTTTGCTGAAAAGTCAAATTACTTACTGCTTTATGTGGGCTTAGTTGTAATGACGAAGGTCTTTGCAACCAGTGCAACAAATGGTGCAGGCGGTTGTGGTGGAACCTTTGCGCCTTCTTTGTTCATCGGTGGTTTTGGTGGTTTCTTCTTTGCTCGTTTTTGGAATATGCAGCAACTTGGTGTTTATATTCCAGAGAAGAACTTTACGCTCTATGGTATGGCAGCTGTGATGTCGGCTGTGATGCATGCACCTTTAACGGGTATCTTCCTAATTGCCGAGCTAACAGGCGGTTATCAACTCTTCATCCCATTGATTATCGTGACTATCAGTTCTTATCTTACGATAAATATCTTTGAACATCATAGTATATATGCTGTACGTTTGGCAAAGCAAGGTAAACTTCTCACACATCATACAGATAAGTCTATCCTCACTTTGATGAGTATGGATAAGATTATCGATCATGACTTTACATCTGTCGGACCTGATATGGAGATGGGAAAGCTTATTCATGCTATCAGTTCAAGTCGCAATGATTATATTCCTGTGCTCGATGAATCTCGTAAGTTATTAGGTGAGATTGATATTAACAATCTACGACATATTATTTTCCGTACAGAACTTTATCACCGTTTCCATGTCAATCAATTGATGTCTCCACCAGCAGCAATGCTCGGTGTCAACGACCCAATGGAGGATGTGATGAAGACTTTTGAACGTACGGATGCACAGTATTTACCTGTTGTGAATATTGATAGCCAGTTGGTTGGCTATATCTCTCGAGCGCGTCTTTATAGTATGTATCGCCAGTTTGTAGCAGACTTTAGTGCAGAATAAATAGGTATCTGCCGTCTCTTACTTATTATCTCATCTCTTGTTAAATTCCCAAAGATAATGAAAAAAGAAAATATACGTATTGTTTTCATGGGTACTCCAGAGTTTGCTGTGGAGTCGTTGAAAGCATTAGTTGAGAATGGGTATAATGTTGTAGCTGTAGTCACACAGCCTGATAAACCTGTTGGACGTCATCAAGAACAGTTGCAGCCATCACCGGTGAAACTCTATGCACTTGAACATAACTTGCCTTTTTTGCAGCCTGTAAAGATGAAGGATGCTGATTTTATAGACGAATTGCGTTCTTATAAAGCTGATATGCAGGTGGTTGTAGCCTTCCGAATGTTGCCAGAGATGGTGTGGAGTATGCCTCGTTTGGGTACGTTTAATGTACATGCAGCCTTGCTTCCGCAGTACCGTGGTGCTGCTCCTATCAACTGGGCGGTTATCAATGGTGAGACCGAGACAGGTGTGACGACCTTCTTCCTTGATAAAGACATTGATACAGGTCGCATTATCCTTCAAAAACCATTTGCTATTCCTGATACAGCTGATGTTGAGTATGTCTATGATGGATTGATGTATTTAGGTGCAAAGATTGCTATGGAAACAATTGATCTCATTGCATCTAAATTGCCTGAAGATAGTTTGGATAATGTTGATTTCTCTGCAGTTCTTGATGGCATAAGTGCTCCTCAGGTGTGTGAAGATGCTGAATTACATCATGCACCGAAGATATTCAAAGAGACTTGCGAAATCAATTGGAACCAGTCTGCTAAGAAAGTTTATGATTTTGTGCGTGGACTCAGTCCTTATCCTGGCACTTGGAGTACACTCTGTTCTATTGAAGACAATGGAGTAAAGCCTTTGATTATGAAGGTTTATAAGACGGCTAAGTCTGACCGTACATCTGTTGGTACCCCTGGTACGCTCGTTGTAGAAAAGACCCGTCTATATGTTAATACGTCTGACAATCTCTTGGAACTTCTTGATATTCAGTTGACTGGTAAGAAACGAATGGATGTTCGCTCATTCTTAAATGGCTTTAAGGATATAGAGAAGTACCTCTTCCAGACAGAATGACGATAGTTTAGACAGAATGACAAATATTTAGCCAGAATGACATAAAGACATATTGCTTTAATGACATATTTTGTTGTTTGGAAAGAAGTTAAGTATAGGCTATCAGACAGAACTACATAAGATATCTAAATTCACAGCCTACACGTCCCATATTAAAATATGTCATTAAAGGAATATGTTTTTATGTCATTCAATCTTCCCTTAGAATATGTCATTAAAGCAATATGTTTTTATGTCATTCTGTCTAAACTATCGTCATTCTGTCTTGCTCTATAGCTTCATTGGCATTGTTACTTGTAGTTCTGTGAAGTCTGCCTTCGTTGCATGTGCATTAACGCTAAAGCCTAAAGTAAGATTCTTTAGCTTAGGGAAACTATAAAACACACCAACTTGTTCATGATAAGGTCTTTCCAATCCATTGTGTGATTTATAACCCATGTGTCGGTAGAGGTAATAGCCTAAGCTGACACGAACAGACATGTTACCATAAAAGATTTCGTGACGACCTTCGATGCTAAGTGACCACGGACTATGCTTCTCTCCAGTGTATCCATGTTCTTTATCATGTTGTGCAACCCTACTGGCATAATCTCCATAGAAAAGACCAAAGCCTACGCCAGATGCCCAGCGACGTGCATAACGATAGAGTAGGTGAGTATGGAAAGAATAGGCTCCGTAGAAAGTAAACCGCTCCTTACGATAGTCAGGATGTCCTTGCGGTGTTTCAAATTGTGTCTGCTGCCAATCCTCAAGTAAAGTTTTACCACCTATTCCAAGTGTAAATTCTGTAAACCAATACTTCTGGAAAGGCTCATTGAGATGAGTATCTCCCTTTGCTACCTTCGTTATATGTTTTTCTGGTTCATATACGACAGCAAGGAATGGACCTAAATAGTTTGCGCCTTTGTTGGGTCGTGCCATAGCCCCATTACTATGGTGTGCGAAGTCTAATCCAGCTTTTATGCTCCATTCCCTTGCTATCTTATATTGTCCGTACAGTCCTGCTGTGAAGAAGATATTAAGGTGTGAACCAATATATTCGTTGTCAATATTGTTTTTCTGGTTATATTTTAGCGAGGTATAACCAACGCCAGTACCTAAGTAATAGCCCCACTGCCAGTGTTCACTACGATAAAGTGGACGGTTAAACGTACCATATAAGGTTAGGAAGTTGCCTAATTTACTGGTATAATCTACTGGCAGTGCCTCTCCCCATGGGGTATCTTTATGCATAGTTGTCCCATGGTTAAGGTTATAGCGCAGACCAACAGAGAAGGTTGGGTAGTTATAATCACGTGCAAAATCATTCTCTGTTGGTGTGATATTTACTTGTGCAGCTATGGCATGCGTCTCTTTCGTCTTAGTCCAGATACGTGGTTCCTTGTCTATACATAAAGTTTGGGCAGGCGTATAACGCTCCTCTATACTAATTTTGGATATAGCAATAGAATCACACTCCTCTGCAGAAGCAACTGCAGAGAGTAGTAATAATGGTATGAAAAGGATTTTTCTCACTTGTCTTCAGACGGTATCAGAGCACCTGTATTCTGTAACCAAGTGTTACTTCCAACATGCTGTTGCGAGCATTCTTTAATAAATCCTTTGCTTCAGTGTCTCTTGCTAACTTTCTGAAGTATAGGTTGTAACGTGCTTCTATCTGCCATTGCTTCCATTCGTAACTAACACCAAGAGGAAGTGCGATATCACCACTATGGATATGATTCTTGAGGTTGATATCTTCACCATTTTTCTCTTTAGCATGTGCGCTGATAACATATCCTGCGTGTACTCCAGTAGTGAAACTCCATGGTAAATCTGCCCAAGGATACCAACGTACTATATAGTTAGTGTTGATATAATGCAAATTGACATTGTATGGACCATATTTTTGTATAATAGGATTTCCATAGTCGTCTGTGGCGTTGATATTACGATAGATACCAGAACCTCCTTGGTGACTATATTGCATTTCAACGTCTATTGCAAGGTTTTTAGCCACGAAGACTTCAACGTATGCACCAGCAACAGCCCCCAACTTAAAATTGTTATCAACACCTAAGAGGTTTGATAAGTTTAATCCAACTTTTGGGGCTGCATATAAATCCCATACCGTATGCTCACCAGTTGGTTTAGTATCTTGGACAATAGCTCCTTTAACGTCTTGGTAGCCTTCTTTAACAACTTCGCCAATACGTTTCGCGGTGTTCTTGTTTATTACCTGAGCCTGTCCGTTTGTCAATGCCCCTAAAAGGATGGCAGCAATCAATATAATCTTTTTCATTTTTTAGGATAACTGATTCTGATGCAAAGATAGTGATTTTTCTTCAAACCATTGATATATTGTGGTTTTTTCATACATATAAAGATACAGAATACAATACAGAATGACATAAAAGTATAGATAGTGTTAAGCCAGAATGACAAAAATACATATTTTTCAATGACATATTCAATATAGTCTGTGTAGATAAATATGTTAAGCCATAATGACATAAAGACATTTTTAATGACATATTCAATACAAAAAAGGTGGTTGGAGTATTAATTATGTCTCTATGTCATTCTGTCTTAGCTTTGTCATCATATGTGCGGGGTATCTCGGTGATTACTCCCCTCCCTTTGGGGGAGGGGCGAGGAGGAGGGGCCAGTTGGTGGATTAGGCCTTGTTGCTCATTCTTTCTTTTTTATATCGTGTGCCTACAATTATTCTATGAATATTCTTTCTTTTCTCATTTTTTTTATTTAATTTTGTACCCATAATAAAGGAAATTAGAACTATTAACAGAATGATTCTGCGAACGAAGCATCTACTGAATTGACCAACACAGTTTTTGTTGTTTAAGTTAACGATTGTTACTGTACCACGTCTATTTGTTTTTTGCCCATTCGTTCTTATGTGGAGTGACCGTGATAGTTGTCAGCCTGCAAGCTATTCATTGTTTGTAGGGAGGAGATGATATTTTCTCTCTAAACCTCAATTGGTTACTCTGCGTATTCTTGGTTTTGTTCTCATTTCCTTATCTAATCTTAGAGTATCTTAATATTATGATTACCCAATGGAAACAAACGAATTGCTGAGCTTAGATACTTTCCCTAAGAGTTATGAAGCTTGCTTTTTGGAATCTTGTTCTGTAAAAGATAACTGTCTGCATCATTTATATTTCAAACTACAGCCATCTACCAATACACGGGGAGGAGCTATTTATCCATCTGCACTCTTACCAGAGAATCTTGTGAATGGTTGTTGTAAGAAATTTCAAGACAGAAAGTTAGTCACTTGTTATGCAGGGTTCGCCCACTTCTTTGATGAGGTGCGACGTAAGGACTTACCCACTCTCCGCAATGAGATATATTCTTACTTTCGTGGACGTAGTAATTTCTATCGTTACGGCAATGCTGAGAATGGCTACCTCTTTACACATCAAATGGCAGAAGACATTAAAGTGATATTCAAAAAATATGGCTACGATGCACCCCGATACGACAGAACATTTGAGTCTTTATCTTTTCACGAACAAAGATAGGCTCAGTTATACCATCAAAGTATTTTAATTAACTCATAATAGATCATCTTTTATTTCTGTCCAGTAGCCCCGTACACTCTGTCCGAAGCCTTCGGATAGATTGTCCGATTACTTCAGAAGTATTAAAAAGAACTCTTTATCAAAGAATAAATATTGCCTTTATATATTGTATAAACTATTTCTTTGTATCTGTTCTGAGATATATTTGTTGAATGCTAAGATTGAAAAGAGCAATTTTAAATAATTGAATAAAAGAAGTGTAAGTACTTTTGTCTTATGCTTAATTTCTTTTTACAATTATGTCAGAAACAATTTCTTCAAATAAAACGATAGCAAAAAATACGCTACTTACATATGTAAGAATGCTATTTAATCTTGTCGTATCTCTTTATACGTCACGTGTAATCCTTCAAGTACTGGGGGTTGATGATCTCGGTACCTATCAGGTTGTTGGTGGTATAGTTTCTATTTTTACCTTTATTGGAGGTGCTATGGCTGGTGCGACTTCTCGTTTTCTTGCATACGAAATACCGTTAGGTAATATAGAACGTCTAAAAAAAACCTTTTCAGCTTCTCTGAATGTCAACTTGATTTCTGCTGTTCTTTTTGCTTTAATTGCAGAAACAGTTGGTGTTTGGTTAGTGTTAAATGTATTGTCAATTCCACCTGGTCGCGAAAATGCTGCGATGATAGTGTATCAGTTCTCTATCCTTTCAACAGTTTTGACATTTATCCAGATTCCATACGATGCTGCTCTTATTGCGCATGAAAAGATATCTACATTTGCGTATATAGGAATTCTTGATACATTCTTAAAGTTGTTAATTTGTTATCTTGTAGTAGTTCTACCAATGGACAAGTTAGTAGCTTATGCCATACTGATTTCATTAACAGGAGCTACTATTCAGTTTATATATTGGGTATATTGTAAGCGTCATTTTGAAGAGTGTGTTTTCTCTTGGAAGATTGACAAAAAGATTATGAAGCCTTTATTGACTTTCTCTGGATGGGATTTGTTTAATAACTTTTGTTTTGGAATAAAACAGCAGGGATTAAATATTTTACTTAATACTTTTTTCTCTGTTGCTATAAATGCTGCTTGCGGTTTTTCAAATACGATTTATGCAACTGTACGTGGCTTTGCTAATAACTTTATGATTTCTGTTCGTCCGGTTATCACTAAATGTTATTCTATTAAAGATTATGATAGGATGCAAGATCTTATAATTGATAGTTCTAATTTTTCTTTTTCTTTAATGCTATTGCTATCAATGCCTTTCTTTTTTGAAGGTGATTTTATAGTAACATTATGGCTTAAGAACCCTCCTGAGTGGACTGTTATTTTTTGTCAGTTACAATTGTCGACCTGTATTATTGCAGTTTTGTTTTCACCAATTTATTATGGTATTGTTGCTACAGGAAAAAATAAGCTTTATGCGATACAAGATGGTTTCTTGATGTTATTATCACTTCCTACAACTTATGTTTTTCTTAAAGCGGGGTATAGTCCGTTAGTTCCTTTTATAGTTCTAATTGTTATTGAATTAATTAAATCGAACTTATACGTTTTTATATTAAAGAAGAATATTTCTGAGTATAAAATATCTAAGTTCTATAGGAAAAGTGTTTTGCCATGTTTTATGATGGCATTATTATGTATGTCCTTGACATTGCTCTGCAGTTTATTGTTTAAGCAAAGTGGATGGATAAGATTTATAGTTGTAAGTTTATCATCAACTTTTTCAATAAGTATTTTGTCTTATTATTTCTTGTTGAATACACATTATAAGCAAAAAATTCGCAACAAAATCCGTTTTATCTTCTTTTCTAATTAGATCAATGTGGCTGTTTTATTTAAAACTACTGTAAATAATCAAATTATAGGTAAGAATGGATGAAATATTACTTTCAGTGATTGTACCAGTTTATAATGGTGGACACTATCTCTCAAAACTTATTGAAAGTATTATCAGTAAGAATAATGAACTTATTGTCAAGATAGAAATTATACTTGTTAATGATGGGTCAACCGATGATAGCTGGGAATATTGTGAAAAATTTGCTGGGGAAATAAAGCAGGTTAGATGTATTTCAAAAGAAAATGGAGGAATAGCTTCTGCAAGAAATTATGGACTAAAATATGCTACAGGGCAATTTATAACATTTTGTGATCAAGATGATATAGTTCAGAAAGCATATATGCCATTTATAGATGTAATGCTAAAAAATAATTGCGACACACTAATCAGTGATGTTACAGTCTGTCAAGATGGACAATTAAAGAAACAAAATAGAATCGTTTTAGATGAAGTCTGTGATTTTAATGCTATCAATAGCTTAGTTAGATTTTATATTGGAGGACGAAAATTCCCTTTGAAGTATCCTTTACAGCAAGAAGTTAATGTTCCTAATTCTATTTGGAATTGTATCTTTTCTTCTCGTGTTATAAAGGAAAATAACATCTATTTTGAAGCTTTTGTAGATTATGATGATGATTGGAAGTTTTGTGTAGAAAATGTATTATATTCTAAAAAGGTTTATTTAACAAAAGAGTCTTTTTATATATGGACAGTTAATAGTTCCTCTGAATCACATACTCCCAAATATATACCAGAATTATATGAAAGAAGGCAACGTTCTATAGAGTGGCAAACACGGATTCTCAGGCAGATTGGGGCTTCTGAAGCAGATGTCAACCTCAACATAATTCTTCAAGCGAAACGTTCTATTATATGGGGATTTTATAATGCATCAAGGCTTTCTTTTTCTGAATGCAAGAGAGAAACGAATAGGGTTGTTAAATGTAGTAGGCTTAAAGGTCTTTATGGTCAATGTGAGTCATTAGTGGATATTTTGTATGTTTTTTTATTGACCAATTATTTATTTACAATTGCCTACTTAATTAATAAATATTTTCTTAAGAGAGTATATCATTAGGAAGTATGTGTTTGTTTTTGAATCTTGTATAAGAATATTAATATACATTAAAAAGCACTTGTAGATGAACATTGATTTTATAATTTTTTGGGTAGATGGCTCTGATACTGAATGGCAGAAGAAGAAGGCACTTTATAAAGGTACTTCCTTTCAGAATGCTGATGTAAGATATAGAGATTGGGATATTCTGAAATATTGGTTTAGAGCCGTAGAGGAATATGCGCCATGGGTAAACCATGTATATTTCGTAGCGGATAACCAAAAGCCTGAATGGCTAAATTGGGATAACCCTAAATTGTCTTATGTAGATCATAAGGACTTTATTCCTAATGAATATCTTCCAACTTTTCAGGCAAACACTATCGAAAATAATCTTCACCGCATATTAGGGTTAAGCGAACATTTTGTAGTTTTCAATGATGATACATTTATAAATGCTCCTATTGCACCTGAATATTATTTCAAGAATGGATTACCATGTGATGCACCGTTTGAGCATATATTTACTCCACGTTGTTATTTCCCAGAGGTTGATGGCTGGGGAATTAATATAATGGAATTTTGTGATACTCAGGTCGTGAATGCTCATTTTAATAGGCGAGAGGTAACTAAAGCCAATCCAAAAGGGTGGTATGGAAGCTATTTAGGATGGAAATACCGTTTACAAGCCTATCTGATACGTCTTTTTAGACGAACTGAATTTCAGCATTTCTATACCCCTCACAATGAAAAAGCATTTTTAAAATCAGTGTATGAAGAGGCGTGGAGTAAAGAGGGAGATATGTTAGCTAAAAGTTGTACAAAGTTTCGTGAAGAAGTTAGCCTGAATAATTATTTCTTTCGTTATTGGCAGCTTGCTTCAAATAAGTTCTATCCTGTTAATCATATTGAGGCGAGAAAAGTTATTCAGCTTGAACAAAATAACTTACGAAGACTTGAAAAGGAAATGTTTAATATTAATATAAAATCACTCTGTTTGAATGATTCTTCTCGGTGTGACTATAATAGTTATCAAGCCTTAAAACCTCAAGTAATACAATTATTTGAAAGAAAGTTTCCACAAAAGTGTTCCTTTGAGGTATAATAATATACAGTATGAAGAAGAAAGTTCTTTTTATCATAGGAAGTCTGCAGTCTGGAGGTGTATCGAAAAGTATGGTAAGTCTCCTTAATGCTTGGGATACAGAAAAATACGAGACATCACTTTTACTTTGTTGTAAAGATGGAGATGTTTTCTCAGACTATCTTCCTAAAAATATACAGCTTATCTATAACCCAGTTATTGAACATGTTATGGGTGGCTTCTCTTCTCTAAAATGGTTATTAGCGCATGGGCATTTTCTCTTATGTTTAGGTGTTTTGATGCGTTTGATTCTTTCACGTATATATAGATCTTTGGCTAGTGAATTAATTGCAAAAATGATGCCTGTAGTTTCGGATGTACATTATGATTTAATTGTTGATTATGGAGGACAACAATTACTTTATTATATGGTTAATAAGTTGTCTGCAACAAAGAAGGTGTCTTTTTTTCATAGCGATTATTCTAAGTGGTCCTTCTATTATAATGCAGATAAAAAATACTATCCATTAGTTGATCATATCTTTACGATATCTCAGATTTGTGTTGATTCTTTAAAAGATTTCTTTCCAAACTGTGCTGATAGGGTCTCAATTATGGAAAATATTTCATCACCCACTGTTATCAGACAGCAATCTTTAGAATCGATAGGTGAGTTTAAGAAACAGATAGATCAAATGAAAGCTAATGGAAATACAATATTGTGTACTATTGGGCATATCTGTCGTGGGAAAGGCTTTGATTTTGCAATTGAGGCATCTGATATTCTTAAGAGGAACGGTATTAATTTTAAGTGGCTCTTTATTGGAAAAGTTTTAGAGGAAGATCTTTTAAAATTAATAGCTGATAACAGACTTGATAATAATATATTACTTATAGGAATTCAAAGTAATCCTTATCCATATATTGGTTTTTCTGATATTGTTGTTCATCCTTCTCGATTTGAAGGAAAGTCTATTGCTTTGGATGAAGCAAAAATACTGTGTAAGCCTATTGTTGTTACAAATTTCTCTACTGTTGGTGATCAATTTGAAAATGGAAAGAATGGAACGATATGTGAAATGAGTGGAAAGGCTGTTGCTAATGCAATCATAGAGCTTATAAATGATTTAAGTCTACAAAATTCTTATAGAATGTATCTTGAGACACACATTATAGATAATTCAAGTGAAGTAAATAAATTATATAAATTTCTGTAATGGCATATTATATTATATTATTCGTAATAACAACCATTCTTGCTTGGTTTTATTCTGGTAACACAAAAGTTTCTAAATCTCTATTTTTTTCTTTTTGCTTGAGTGTTGGTTTATTTGTCGGTTTGGCAGATATGTTGGGGGGGTATGACAGATACATTTATAGTGAGGTCTTCCAAGATATGCATGAAAACGTAACTAAGGGTGTATTATTCAGTGAGGAATTTCTTTACTTCTTTGGAAAAGAGCCTGTTTATGGATTGATTAATGGTTTTATTGCATTTTTCACTCCTAACCGTTATATCTTTATTTTAGTTTATACTTTGTTTTTGTATATAGTGTATGCGGTTAATTTATATAGATATACAAAAAATCCATTTTTTGCTCTTCTTGTATTTGAGGGCTTAATGTTTTTCTTTACTTTTACTTATCTTCGTCAAGTGTTAGCTGCAGGAGTTGTATGGTTGGCAATCCCTTATGTGGCACAAAGGAGTTTTAAAAAATATCTTTTATTTATTGTGTTAGCAACTCTTATTCATAACTCAGCTGCTTATATGCTTCTTTTATATTTTATTCCAAGACGTAAGTTTGAAGAAAAGCATATTGTATTATTTATGTTAGCTTTGTTAGTTATAGGAATCAGCGGTATTACAAAGTTTGTTTTCTCTCTTTCAGGAGATGCTGTAAGTAATGCAAGAATTGCTGGTTATGCGGAGACTGCAGAAATAGGATTTAGAATCGAGTATGTTATTGAGGCTATGTTATTTCTTTCCATACTATTATTGAATTATAAAAGGATAGATGAAGATGCGCTTTCTTTAACATTAGCCAATGTCTATTTGATGTTTTGTGGTGTTTTACTATTCTTTTGCAAATCCTCTGATGGTGGACGTATATCATGGTATTGTCTTTTAGGAATTATTGTTATTTTAGAAAGACTTTGTAGACCAAAATCTGCGGTACCATTAAAAGGTTTTATTACGGTGATGTGTTTTGTACTATTCTATCGAATACTCACGGCATGGGGTATTTTGCTTTATCCATACAAAACATTCCTTACACCAGGTATCAGACAAGGAGATTTTATAGAGGAGGGATATGAATATGATCATGCATACGATAATGACAAACTGTATAATTTATGATAACCGTATTTACACCTACTTATAATAGAGGTAATTTATTAAATAGACTTTATCAGAGTCTCTGTCAACAGACATACAATGACTTTGAGTGGATAATTGTTGACGATGGTAGTACTGATGGGACACAGAATATAGTATCATCACTTATAATAAAGCATAATAACATACAAGATAGTTTTTCTATTCGTTTTTTAAAAAAAAATAATGGAGGGAAGCATACGGCAATTAATTTAGGTGTAAAATATGCTGAAGGTGATTTATTTTTTATAGCAGATAGTGATGATTTTTTACCAAAAGATTCTTTACAAATTGTTCATGAGGAGTGGAGCAATATAAAGCACGATGATACTTTTCTTGGTGTTTGTGGTATTGATGCGGATTTGAATGGTAAGATTATAGGTAGTGGTTTACCTAAAGATTATATAGATTGTCATGCATGGGATTTATCATCTGTTTATAAAGTTACTGGTGACCTTAAAGAAGTTTTTAGAACAGATGTGTTACGCCTGTTTCCTTTCCCTGAGATTAAAGGAGAGAATTTTTGCCCAGAGGTGCTTGTATGGTTTCGAATGGCACGCAATTATAAAATGAGATTTTTTAATCGGATTATTTATATTGCAGATTATCAGCAAAATGGTATAACATCATCTATAACGCGCCTACGAATGAATAGCCCTGTAGGTAGCATGCTAACATACTCAGAAATGGTACATTATCCAATCCCTTTTAAGGATAAATTAAGAAATGCGATAAACTATTGGCGTTTTCGTTTCTGTTTAACAACTAAAGATAAAGCTCGAGTAGCACCAAATGAAGTAGATATGCCTAAAATCAGTAGGAGATGGTATTTCTTAGCACCAATAGGATACTTTATGCATCTTAAAGATAAAAGAAATATATAAATAACAAATATGAAATCAGATAATCTTCATATAGCAATATCTTCTGATGCTAATTATGCCAAATTAGTCTCAATATTACTTGTCTCACTCTTTGAAAATAATGACTGGGCAAATTGTATAACAGTTCATCTTTTATCTAATAACATAGATGAAGAGAGTATAAAGCAGATTGAAAAGCATATTCCTTGTGATAAGGGAAACTTAGTAGTGCATGATGTTAGTGATATTGCAAGGAGATTAAAAGTTAAAGTTCCTAGCACAATAGCTATTTCTGCCTATTCTAGACTTTTTCTTTCATCACTTTTGGATGAAAATATAGATAGAATCATCTATATGGACGTAGATGCTATCGTTTTAGGAAGTTTAAGAACAATTTGGAGTTCTGATTTAGGAAATAATCAGATAGCAGGAGTTTTAGATGATGTTGCACTTTATGCAAAAAAAGCTATAGGCTTGGATTCTAATGAACCGTATGTAAATTCAGGTTTCTTGTTACTTAATCTTAAGCAATGGAGGGAGGAAGGAATTGAAGAAAAAATATTAGATTATCTTATAGCACATAATGGCAATGTTTTTCATCACGATCAAGGATTGATTAATGCAGTGTGTTTACGTAAAATGATATTACCTGTGAATTATAATATGGTAACTAATTTCTTTGTTTTCCCATATCATAGCTTTAAGCAGCAGCCATTCTATTCTGAAGAAGAAATGGAAGAAGGGAAAAAGCATCCGATATTTATTCATTTTACAGCAGGCGTTGCTAATCGCCCATGGATGGAAAATTGTAAGCATCCTTTAAAGGATATTTTCCTTAAGTATAAGGCAAAATCTTTATATAAAAATGTTCCGTTAGAAAAGGATTCTCGCCCTATGAGGCTTAAATTACTTGCAAGTTTGTACTATCATAGCAAGCCTCTCTATTACTTTACACTAAAGATTCGTTCGTTAGTGGAAAGAAGAATATAGTTATTATGAAGTAGGAGATTTATACATCTCATTGGTGTTAAATAATATCGAAAATGTTGGTTGGGTAGTATGATACCCATCTATAATTTGATAAACAAATAACTTTAAAGATTACTTAGATGAAGGTTTATATTGATCCAAGAACAGAATATAGATATACCTCTTTTTATAGATTAGGTTTATATAAGCTTTTTGGTAAAGGCAAAATAATATATTCTGTTAAACCATTTGAAGATTTAAAGATTACAAATGCAAGTCAATATGGTTGTGGAATGGAGGTAGTGTTTGATAATGAAAATGGTAAAATAACGAAAGTTTATTTTGATATTAAAGATGTTGCTGAAATAGAACAAGATAAATATGATTGGTGTGATATCTATTCTAAAGTTAATATTAAGTTTGGGGATTTGGAAAAGTATGACAAGCTTTTTATCCCTGGTCCTAACTTTGCTGTAAGAAATCGTTCTCTTATTGGATTATTAACTTTTGGATTGAAGAATTTCTTACGTGGAAATTCTTCCTCTTTCCAGTCTCTGAAAGGATTTATGCGTGATTACTTTTACATTTATGAGCGTCGTCGCTCAATGGAATTCTATGAGAGGAATGTAGAAGTAAAGCCTAATTATATATTTCATGCATCTACATTGTGGTATAATCAATTTGCTAAAGAATGTACAAATTTATATAGAGGAGAGTTTTTAAAGTCTTGTCAACGTGCAGGAATGGATATAGAAGGAGGTCTTTATTATTTGAAGGATGATCCTGAAGTTCTAACAGAAATGCCAGACTATCCTTCTTACGAAGAAGTGTATAAAGATTTTATCTATGAAAAGCGTCTTTCAATGAACGATTATATAACGAAGACAAAGGAGAGCATTCTTGTTTTTAACACACCTTCTGTTTGTGGATGTCATGGATGGAAGTTGGGTGAGTATCTTTGTATGGGGAAAGCTATAATTTCATCTCCTCTTCTTCGTGAAATGCCTGGAGAAGGACTAATACATGGAAAAAATATTCATATTGTCAATTCGCCAGAAGAAATTTATGATGCTGTGGTAAAGATTAATTCTGATGAATATTACCGTAGGCAGTTAGAAGAAGGGGCAAGAGAGTATTATGAAAAGTGGGTTGCTCCAGAGGTCGTTATTCAGAGATTATTAGAAAAGGTTGGTGAGCAAGCTTGAAACTGAAAAGTAATTCAACTTTGCTGTCATTGCTATCATTCGAAAATAATGCATAATCTGTTGAGTATCACTTCCCTATATTGAAATGTTAAAAGTGACAGCAAATAGTTTTTAAACTTATTGTGGTATTCTTATTTGGAATATGATTAAAACAGGATTATTATTGTAGAATAAACGCAGATGATAATGAGAATATTACAAGTCATAACATCTTTGGATATGGGTGGGGCTGAAACGTTGGTTGTTAATTTGATTCCAAGGTTGCAGTCTTTGGGGAATACTGTGGATTTATGTATCTTTAATGGTAAAGAGACACCATTGACCCATAGATTGAAGAAAGAGAGTCCACAGACAAAGATATTTGTATTAGGGCATGGAGTTTATAATCCACTCTATATATTTAAATTAGCAAAGATAATGAAGGATTATGATATTGTTCATACGCATAATTCATCACCACAGCTATTTGTAGCAATCGCCAGTTTGTTTAGTCACACTAATCTTGTTTCTACGGAACATAATACTTCTAATCGGAAACGAAATTGGAAATGGTATCGCCCGATAGAAAGTTGGATGTATGGCAGGTATGATCATGTAATATGTATCAGCAAGATAGCAGAAGACAAACTAAGAGAATATATGGGAGGGGAATGGCTTGTCAAATCATCAAATAAGTACAAGTCAATTACCACAATAAATAATGGGATTGATGTCAATACAATATCAGAAGCTGAACCATGTAAAGAGTTGTTAGATTTAAAAGAAAGTCGTAAGTCTATCTTGATGGTGGCTGGATTTCGTAAACAAAAGAACCAAGATACTATTATTAGGGCTTTAACCTTATTAGATAAAGAAAAATATGAGGTCTGGTTTGCTGGTATAGGTGAACGGATGGAAGAAGTAAAACAGTTAGCTCTATCTTTAGGTGTAAATGACCGAGTTAGATTTTTAGGCTTACGTACTGATATTCCAAATGTCCTGAGAGCAGCAGATGTTATCGTGATGTCTTCTCATTGGGAAGGGTTGAGCCTTAGTAATGTAGAGGGAATGAGTGCACATAAGCCTTTTATAGCCTCTGATGTTAATGGCTTGAAAGAGGTTACTAAGGGATATGGTTTACTTTTCCCACATGAGGATGCAAAGGCATTGGCTGAAGAAATTAATCGTTTAGCAAGTGATGAAGCTTATTATAATGAAATAGCTGAACGCTGTTACAATAGAGCTTTAGAGTATGATATCTGCAATACTGTACGTGGTTATGCTGATGTCTATAAAAATATCCTTAATTAACATCATCAAGTTTTCTTCTTGATAAATAGTATTTTATAAGTTGAAAGATATTCAAAGAAAAAAGTTAATTCGCGTTACAACTGCTGATATATCTTTAAATAGTTTACTAAAAGGGCAGCTGAAGTTTTTGAACCAATACTTTGAAGTTATTGGTGTTGCAAAAGATACAGGTGTTCTGAAGAAGGTCAGTGAGCGAGAGGGAATCCGTGTGGTAGATGCTCCGTTAGAACGTCCTATTAGTTTAGTGAAAGATATAAAGGGCTTGTGGTTCTTGTATCGTCTATTCCGTAAGGAGAAACCATGGTGTGTACATGCTAATACTCCTAAGGGAAGCCTTTTGGCAATGATAGCTGCATGGTTTGCTGGTGTACCCCATAGAGTCTATACCGTTACGGGTTTGCGTTATCAGGGTGCTCATGGAGTTTTAAGGAAGATTCTTAAGACTATGGAGCGCTTGTCATGTCTTTTTGCTACAAATGTTATTCCAGAAGGAAAAGGGGTATTGCAATGTTTAAAACGTGATAATATTACTAAAAAGGCACTGCAGGTAATTCATTATGGCAATATTAATGGAAAGGATACAGAATTCTTCAGTCGTGACAATACAATACAAACTGCTTCTTTAAAGCTAGCTGATAAGCAGATTCACTTACGTAATTTATCAGAGAAAGAGGCAAGAAGTCTAGTCCGCAGTGAATTGGGTTTTTCTAATAATGATTTTATTTTTGTATTTATTGGAAGATTAGTTAACGATAAGGGTTTAGGAGAGTTAGCTGATGCTATACGTAAATTAGAAGATGAAAAATTTGAGATAAAGCTATTATTAATAGGTGAAATTGATGGTGAAGATGATGCGTTGGCAAAAGATAAACTTAATTATCTCATGCAGTCAAAGAACGTTAAATACATAGGTGTACAATCAGATATTCGCCCTTATTTAATGGCAAGTGATGTCCTTGTTTTTCCATCTTATCGTGAAGGATTCCCAAATGTTCCGCTTGAGGCAGGAGCTCTTGGATTACCTGCAATTGTCACTAATATCAATGGATCTAATGAGATAATAGAAGATGGAGTGAATGGTAAAATAATACAAGCACCTTTGGATAACAAAGGAGTGCGTGTAAATGATATTACCATTGAACTTTATACTATGATTAAGTGGTTTTATTACCATCCAGAAGAGGTGAAAAGAATGGGAGAGAATGCTCGACCTATAATTTGTGAGCGATATGAACAACAGAATGTTTGGAAAGCATTACTTAAATTTTATAATGATCTTTGAATAATAATATTTGATGGAATTGAAAACTTATTTTTCGTATTTTAGTAAAACGAATCGATTACTCAAAAAAATCCATGAAAAGGAGGGGCTTTCCTTAATTTATTTGTGGATTGATAGTTCTTGGTGTTTTATTCGTTATGGTTGTACTTCACGACAATATGTACATGGTTCCTTTTATAGATATAGAACTTTTCAGCGTCGCAGAATATTGACAATGAGAGGACTCTTTCGTTTGATACATACTGTAAATAATAAAGAATATATCCCTTTATTAGAAGACAAAGAGAAATTTAACCAGTATTTCTGTAATTATGTTCACAGGAAATGGATAGTTTCTAAGTCAATGACTCTTAAGGACTTTAAAGAATTATATGTTGCAAGCAATGGTCTTATTGTGAAGCCTCTCTCTGGTACGGAAGGTGGTGGAATTTACAGAATTGACACCTCTTCAGTACAAGACGATAAGATAAATAATCTTTTTACAAAGATTAAATCCGAAAATGTAATCATAGAACAACTAATTCAGCAACACCCTGATATGTTCTTTGGTAGTACATCTGTTAATACCTTACGTGTAATGACTATAATGAATAAACAGAGCCATCAGGTGAAAGTTTTTAAGGCTGTACTTCGTGCTGGAACAGGTGATGCTGTTGTTGATAATTATCATGCGGGTGGATATGCTTACGAAATTGATTTGAAAACAGGCTGTGTTTGTTCTAAAGGTGTTTCTGCTAATGGCTCTGGTAATATATTGCATCCTGGAACTAATATTTGTATGTTGGGATTTCAGATTCCGCATTGGTCTCAAGTCATGCATGATTGTATAAATGCTCACATGTTATTACCACAGTGTCGTTTCATTTCATGGGATGTTGCAATAACAAGGGAAGGAACGGAGTTCGTAGAGGGTAATCATAATGGGGATTATGATATGATAGAATTTATAGGGTCAAATATGTATTGGCCATTATTAAAAAAATATTTGTAGTATATGAATGCAACTTCATTAATTTCTGGGCTAAAGAAATATTATCAAGGTGTTTCTGTTATAGCAAAAAAGGAAAAGATTAATCCATGTACAATGATGATTGATTGTATTTGGTCATGGATACGATATGGTTGTGTACTCAATCAGTATCTTGATGGTAAATTTTATTGTAGAAAGGATTTTGAACGACGTCGTATTTTGACATATCGCAAATGGAAAAAAATTATAAAGAATTACAACGACCCTCTTTACACACATTACTTGGAAAATAAAATACATTTTAATCAATTCTTTGATAATCTTATTGGACGCGAATGGTTACAAAGTACGAAAATGACGAAAGATGAATTTATTAACTTTGTAACTCGTCATAGAAGAATCATTTGTAAACCAAGCTCGGATTGGGAAGGAAATGGAATTTTTGTTCTTAATGTTATAGAAAGTGAACAAGAGGCTATTTTTGAAAAGCTAAAAGAGAAAGATCTTATCATAGAAGAATATGTAAAGCAACACAACAAAATGATGTTTGGTGGACATTCTGTTAATACTATTCGTGTTTATACAGTATATGACAAAAAAACGGAAAAGGCTTATGTCTTTAAAACTTCATTGCGTGTAGGTGTTGGAAACTCAATTGTAGATAATAGTCATTCTGGAGGACAAGCGTATGAAGTTGATATTGAGACTGGATATGTTGTTTCTCCTAGTTGGTCACATAATTCACCAGATTTATTGATTCATCCAGGTACCGATATTTTTATGTTGGGTCAATTGATTCCCTTTTGGGAGGAGGTGAAGAATCTTTGTTGTAAAGCAGCAGATAAGATAAATCAAGTTCGCTATATAGGCTGGGATGTCGCAATAAAGGAAGATGGTCCTATTTTAATAGAAGGAAACCATGACCCAGATCTTGATTTAGTAGAATTTGTAGGACAATATGGGTATTATAAACAAATAATGAAACATTTAAATGAATAATTTTTAAGTATGGAATATGTTACTTTAAATAATGGGGTGAAAATGCCGCAGGTAGGACTTGGTACTTTTCTTATTCCTGAAGATAAATTGATAAAGACAATAGGGCAAGCGTATGAATTGGGCTATCGTCAATTTGATACTGCGTGGAGGTACCACAATGAAAGAACTATTGCTCGTGCTCTAAAGGAAAATGGAATCAAAAGGAGTGATGTATTTATTACTACAAAAATTAATGCAGATGCATTATATACATCAGATTATAAATATGGTCTACATAGTTTCTTCAATCGCCGTAATGGCAAGAGTATAGATGATGTTATAGAAGAGTCTTTTGAAAATTTAGATACAGAATATATAGATCTTTTTCTTATACATTGGCCTTGGCCTATGTGTGGGAAAATGTATCAGGCGTTAGAAAAGCAATATCTTTTAGGTCGAATAAAGGCCATAGGTGTTAGTAATTTTCTTCCACCACACATAGAATACCTCAGAGAATTCTCTGATATAGTACCTGCTGTAAATCAGTTTGAAATAAGTCCTTTGAATACAAATAAAGGTATAATTTCTTATTGTAGAGAAAAGAATATTGCTGTTGAAGCAATGTCAACTTTTAGCCATTATCGGTCAGTAGAGCCAAGAGCAGAGATTTTTAATAATAAAATATTACTTAATATTGCTCAGCGACATAATCGTTCAGTTGTTCAGGTTGTGTTAAGATGGTTTTTACAACAAAATATAATAATGATTCCTAAGACATGGGAGACAAAGCATCTTAAAGAAAACATATCAATATTCGATTTCAAATTGTCAGAAGAAGAGATGACTTCAATTGATACTCTTAATGAAGGTAAATTTCTTAATTATATTCCATTAGGAGAGCAGTATTGGTTACCAAAGAAATATTGGAATTGGCCTGGTTTTAAAGAATGGGAAAAATATAATTCTCCCGATAGTTTTAGTGAAAAATTGAAAAGAATTTTAAGAAGATAGTATGAAGACAGTAGTTGTGTTTGGCGCGACTGGTAATCTAGGAGCTCCAATTTGTATGCAGTTGAAAGCGGATGGAAATCGTGTGATAGCTGTTGGTAATAGAAAATGTGATAATGATTTCTTTGAAGGTAATGATATTCCATATTATTCTTTGGATATAAAGAAAATAGAAACCTTTAATTCATTAGATGATATAGGAGATATTGATGCTGTATGCCATTTTGCTGGTAGTTTACCATCACGTTATGACTATGACCCACAAGATTTGATAGAATCTATAACAATTGGAACTCTCAATGTGTTACAGTTTATGCAGAAGCATAATTGTAAGAAAATTATATTCCCACAGAGTCCATATGACTTAGCTGAACATTTTGAAGGATTTAAAAATGGAGGTAAGTTAGGGGCAGATTTGCGAAGAGGATTTCCTCTGACAGGAGACCATGCTGTTTATGCAATAGCTAAAAATGCTGCTGTTGATTTGATAGAGTATTATCATGCATCTTTTGGAATAAGTAGATTTATCTTGAGATTTTTTACGATATATGAGTATCATCCTAATGCATACCATTATGCAGATTTTAAGCGTAGAATGATGCCTTTCAGAATGTTGATGGATAGAGCTACAAAAAGTTTGCCTATTGAAATTTGGGGAAATTATAACAAGAAGAAGGAGATGGTCTATATTAAAGACTTCACACAACTTGTTTCTAATTGTGTTGCTTCTGACATTGAAGGAGGTATATATAATGTCGGAAATGGTTGGCAAGTATCTCTTGAAGATCAGATAAAGGGTATAGTAGAGGTGTTCTCTCCAAAAGAAAATCCTTCTGAAATTATTTATGTTAGTGATAAACCAGATCCATTAGAAAATGCTTTTGACGCTACAAAAACATTTAGGGAACTTAATTGGAAACCACAATATTCATATATAGATCAACTAAAGGATTTTAAGAAAGAAATGGAATTGAATCCTTATGAGAAATTGTGGGGTAAGCCAGAAGACTATCATTTAGACGCAAAGAGATAAGATGTATCAGTATTTCTTTAAAAGATGTTTCGACATTGTTTTATCTTTGTTGGCGCTTATTTGTATTTCGCCAATACTGATAGTTTTTTCTATTCTCTTGTATTTTGCAAATAATGGTGCAGGTGTTTTCTTTTGTCAGCCCCGTCCAGGATATAAAGGTAAAATATTTAAGGTAATTAAGTTTAAGACAATGAATGATAATAAAGGACCAGATGGGAATTTATTACCAGATACTCAAAGAATTACCAGAATAGGGAAATTTGTAAGGAATTCTTCTATAGATGAATTACCTCAATTTTTCAATGTTCTTAAAGGAGATATGAGTTTGATAGGACCACGCCCTTTGCTTGTTAAATATTTACCTTTATATACAAGTGAACAGATGCGTCGTCATGATGTGCTTCCAGGAATTACGGGTTGGGCACAATGTCATGGTCGTAATGCAATGACATGGACAGAAAAGTTTAAGTATGATATTTGGTATGTTGATCATATTTCTTTTGTAACAGATATGAAAGTTATATGGTTTTCTATTAAAGCTGTATTATGTCGTGAAGGCATTAATACTAATAACGATAATGTGACAGTAACTATGGAAGAGTTTAATGGAAAAAATTAATTTACATACCCCTTGTTTTATACTTGATGAACAAGATGTAACTCATAACATCCATGAGTTCAAGACAGCATTAAATTCTTATTTTACAAAGAATATTATAGGTTATTCTGTAAAGACGAATTCTTTACCTTATGTGCTAAAAATAGCAAAAGATAATGGTTGTTATGCTGAAGTAGTATCATATCACGAATATCAACTTGCCTTGAAGGTTGGGTTTCAAAAAGATTATATTATATATAATGGTCCTATGAAATCAAAAGAAAGCTTTCTTGACGCTATTGAGCATCGAGCTATTGTAAATATAGAAACATGGAGAGAGTTAGATTGGTTAGATGAATTACCTAAAAATCAGGAGTATGAAATAGGTGTTAGAATAAATATTAATACTTCTATTGTATCTCCTGAAGATGCAGATCATCCTGATGATGATAGCCGATTTGGTTTTTCATTTGAATCAGGAGACTTAGATAAAGTAATCAATTTAATTCTCAAAAAAAATAACATCAAGATTGTTGGTATTCATTCACACAGAGAACCTAAAACACGAAGTGTAAGGTTTTATGAAAGAGTTATATGCTATGTACAAGAAATAATTCTTAAATATAATCTTTCTCTTAAATATTGGGATTTGGGAGGCGGTTTCTTCGGATGTATGCCTAATAAGCCAACTTATGATGAGTATGCTAAAGCTTTTTTTAATACTTTAGATGCTAAATTACGTGAAATTACTTTTATTGTGGAGCCTGGTAATGCAATTGTTGCATCTGGTTTTGATTATATTGCTGAGGTTATAGATGTAAAGACTCATGATGGTAAAATATATCTCTGTACAGATGGGACGCGTAATGATATAGACCCTTTTTTCCACAAATCCGATTATTTTAAAGAGTTCTTTTATCAAAGTTGCGATTCTGTGGTTAGTCAATTTCCACAGGTTGTAAGTGGTTTAACCTGTCTTGAATATGATAGGATGTTTACAATCCCAGCAGGCGAAAGGAAACTTAGTGTTGGAGATAGAATAATTTTTCATAGGGTTGGTGCTTATACAATGAGCTTAACACCTTTATTTATTCATTACTTTCCAACGATTTATTTAAAAAATCCTAATGGTCATCTATCTGTAATCCGTGAAGAATGGTGTGAGGATGATTTTATTCAAAAATCAAAATATTAATTGCGTATGAAAAATATTATGTTTTGCAGTTGTGGACGTCGTGTACAACTGTTCAAGTTTTTAAAAGAATCCTTAGGTGATAGTTGTAAAATTATAGCAACTGATGTTCAAAGTATAGCTCCTGCATTATATGCTGCTGATGAACATTATTTGACACCACGTATAGATGATCCTAATTATATTAATACTATCTTGAAGATTGCAAAAGATAATAATGTAAAGGCTATTACAACATTGATAGATCCTGAGATAGAGTTACTTGCAAAGAATAGAGATAGATTTGAAGCTGAGGGTATTATTGTATTAGCACCTTCTAAAGAAACAGCTGCATATTGTTTTGATAAGTATGAGATGTTCCGTTATCTTGAAAAGAACAATATTCGTACAGTCCTTACTTATGATAGCTTAGAGCATTTTAAGACAGGGTATAAGAACAATGAAATAAGTTTCCCTGTATTTATTAAGCCTAGAACAGGTAGTGGAAGCGTAGGTATTCACAAATGTACTACGATGAATGAACTTGAGAATTATTTTTCAGAGGGTAAGTTTGATTATATAATTCAGGAGTTCATGGACTGCGAAGATTGTGATGCAGATGTTTATATTGACTGTTACAGCCATAAACCTGTTGCTGCATTCTCTAAGAATAAACTTGAAACCAAAATTGGAGGTGCAAGTAAGACAATTTCTTTTAAAGATCAAAAATTGTTTGATTTTATCGAAGAAATATGTCAAGTGTTAGAATTTAATGGTCCTGTAGATATGGATTTCTGGTACAAAGATGGTCAGTATTATTTGAGCGAAGTTAATCCTCGTTTTGGTGGAGCTTATCTTCATGCTTATGGCGCTGGAGTAGATTTCTTCAAGTTGATTCAAAATAATATGGAAGGAAAAGTTAACGAAAGTATTATAGGTAAGTATAATGATGATGTTTTAATGATGATGTATGACAGTGTTGTTATCGTTAGCAAGGATGAACTTGTAAAATAGAGTAATATGGAAAAAGCTCGTGTTTTACTTTGTCTCGCTCACATGAGTGGTAACGAGATGAGATACATCCAAGAGGCGTTTGACACCAATTGGGTGGTGCCATTGGGACCAAATGTCAATGGTTTTGAAGATGACTTGAGACGTTTCTCTGTCTCTGTAAGTCCTTCAGGTGAAAGAAGAAACTTCCTTGAAAAAGAGGAATATCCACAGACAATTATGGCGCATGAGGATAATCCTGATAATCTTTGGAAGGAATCTTTACCAGGTTTGGAGGATAAGCGTATTGTAGCACTCTGTTCTGGTACCTCTGCTGTACACCTCGCTTTAGTTGCATTGGGAGTTAAAGCAGGGGATGAGGTCATCTGTCAGAGTTTTACCTTTTGTGCCAGTTCACATCCAGTAACTTACCTTGGTGCAACTCCTGTGTTTGTTGACTCAGAGAAGGAAACATGGAATCTTGACCCTGCACTTTTGGAGGAAGCTATTAAAGATAGAATTGCCAAAACCGGTAAGAAACCAAAAGCAATCATCGTAGTTTATCTTTATGGTATGCCTGCAAAGATAAAAGAAATTCTTGCAGTAGCAGATAAATATGATATCTCTGTTGTAGAGGATGCTGCAGAGGGTTTAGGTTCAAGATACGAAGGACAGGTATGTGGTACCTTTGGTGAGTATGGTGTTCTTTCATTTAATGGAAACAAGATGATTACCACATCAGGTGGTGGTGCACTTGTTTGTCCTAATGAAGAGGCTCGTAATAATGTGATGTTCTATGCAACACAGGCTCGCGAGGGTTATCCATACTATCAGCATGAGAAGATTGGTTTCAACTATCGTATGAGTAATGTTTGTGCTGGTATCGGTCGTGGTCAGATGACAGTTTTAGATGAGCATATTGCTCATCACCGTCATATTGCTCATTTATATGAAGAGGCTTTCAGTAAGATAGATGGTATTACTTTCCATGCAAACCCTTCACCTGAGTTTGATTCTAACTTCTGGCTGAATACAATGGTTCTTGACCCTTCTGTTAAGGTGAAAGGCCAGGAGAATGCATATAAGACAACAGTACAGGGAGCTGTAGGTGGTGCGGCTGGTGTTATTCATTCAGTAGATAATGCTCATACAGATTGTGAACCAAATGCTAATATTGAGGCTATGCGTGTCTTCCTTGATAAAGCCAATATTGAGAGCCGTCCTCTTTGGAAGCCAATGCACAAGCAACCATGTTATAAGGATTGTCCAGCATACGTAAATGGTGTGAGCGAAAGTCTTTTCAAAGTAGGTATGTGTTTACCAAGTGGACCATTAGTAACAGATGATGATGTGAAATATATTGTGGAGAAGATAAAAGAGGCAATGGAGTAAACACCTTCTTTTATAACCCATATTAAGGGCTGACGTCGGAGATCTTAATGTCTTCGGTGCCAGCCCTTGTTGTGTTTCTCCATATATTAGATTATGGTAATATCTGATTTACCTTACCTTCTTATCCTCTACATAAAAGCCGTTGGATTTTCAAATGAATAAATAAAAATCTCAATCTTTATTAGGTTTGTATGTCAAGTGGATAAAAGGCATGATTTTTCTACCATTTTTGATATGTATGTGTCGCAAAAGTACGAAAAAAAACTGAACGAACGAAGAAAAGAATAGAAATTTAGTACTTATTTTTCAAGTTTTATTTTCTCTTCTTTTTTGATAATATCTTTTACATTATCTGGCGTTGTAGATGGTAATAACATCGTAGAAATCAATGAGTTGATAATTGTCGATATGTTTTTTAATTGCGTCGTCTTATTATCTTTATTGGTCGTGTTGTCTGTTATTTTCGACAAAGAATCCTTTGGCAATGTAGCCTCATAATTTGTCCAACAAGCAGCAGCCATACGTTTTATCTGTGCAAGTCGTCCCTGCACATTTTCTTCCTGTTTATACTGGTTATAAATCTTTTCAGCATTCATATATTGGTCATATGCAGGTTTCCATGATTGAAGAAACATATTGCATAGACCTAACCGATAATAGACATCCCCTTTTTCTCGTTCATAACATACGGTTAGTGTTTTCTCATAATAGGGGATTGCTTCCTTGTATTGCTTTAAGTTAAACTTACTTTCTGCAGTAGTATAATAGTAGACTGACCGCTCATGTGGCGCAAATACTTCCAATTTAGGCATAACACCCTCTAAGTATTTAACTGCTGCTTCATAATCCCAATCATGGTAATAGCAAAGGCCTATATAAGCCTTAAAACGTTCGTTAAGCTTATATTCTTTATCCAATCGCTGAAAGATAAGCAGGGCTTCATGATACTTTGCTGAAGTAAAGTATTCCAGTGCTTTCCCTAATTCTTCAGCATCCTTGCTCTTTTGTGCAAATGCAGGGATAGAAGTGGTAAGGCATAGCAGAAGCGTTATGATTAATTTTCCTGTTCTTCTTACAGCCATATTATCTTTTTTACAATCTTCTCGCCATATTGTGCAAGGTCAATATCAATCAGAACTTTTCCTACTTGATGATTTTCGTGAGAGTCACCCATAGTTTGTTCTATCTCCTTTAAGCATTGTATTACTTGGGTGAGAGATAATTTTGTATCAAAAGTTCCTATACAATTCAAGAATTTGTCAGACTTTATTCCAATCGGTTCAGTCCATTGTTTATCAGAGAATTTGACACCCTCGAAACGTTGTTTCAGCAGTGTCTGAGCTTTGAAAATATTCTCCTCCTGATTAGAATTTGAGCCAAGTGCAATGATTGTCTTCATGAATACAAAGTTACGTATAAGTTTTGAAATCTTTGTGAGATTTAAGATAATTCACTTTGTATTATATAATAAAACCCGTATTTTTGCAGTTATATAATCTAAAAAGAACTTTTTATGAAGCGATATATCTTCCTTTTTATCTCATTCCTCTATATGTTTTCTACCGTAGCGTCGGGACAGGCAAGGTGGAATCAAGTTTATCAATCCTATATTGATCAGTATAAAGACATGGCTATTGAAGGTATGCTGAAGTATGGCGTACCTGCAAGTATCACGTTGGCACAAGGTCTGCTCGAGAGTGGGGCAGGGCGTGGAAGACTTGTTCTTCTTGGTAATAATCACTTTGGTATCAAATGTCATGGTTGGCTGGGTCGTACGATTTCGCATGATGATGATGCAAAAGGAGAATGTTTCCGTGCGTATGATAGTGCGTTAGAAAGTTTCGAAGATCATTGTAAGTTTCTTCGTGACCGTCCCCGTTATAGAAGTCTGTTCAGTTTGGATAGATCCGATTATCGTGGTTGGGCGTATGGGTTGAAGCGAGCAGGTTATGCTACTAATCCTGTCTATGCACAGAGTCTCATTAATCTTATTGAACTTTATAAGCTTTACGAGTATGATAAGGCGAAAAGTTATGACCGCTTTATGGCTCATCATAGTGGTGAGAATTCTGTTATTCGTGGCATAGAAAATGGTCGTCCAAATCCTGTTCAGGTTTTGGGTGCACATCCTATCAATAAATACAATGACAACTATTATGTTATTGTAAGACAGGGAGATTCTTTTAAGTCGTTAAGTAAAGAATTAGAAATTAGTGTAGGTAAGTTGGCTAAGTACAATGAACGTGATAAGCATGAACGTCTGATTCCTGGAGAGTATATCTGGTTGAAGAAGAAACAAAAGAAAGGTCCGAAGGAGTTTAAGAAGCGTCCATATTATGTACGTAAGTCAGAGAGTTTGTACGATATTGCACAACGTTATGGTATTCGTTTGAAGAGTCTTGTGAAGAAGAACGAAAAGATTGCCGAGCGTGGTCTGAGAATTGGCGATGAGGTGATATTATATTAATCCCCAATCTCTGTATTCATTGCAATTCATATTGTAAACTTAGAGCTTTGGATTAAACGTAATATCTCTCTAAAATGGTTTATCTGATACCTGCCCAATCAGTCATAAGACTAAAGAAAGTTTAGGCTTTAATGACTAATAGGTGGCCAAGATAATTATTAATACACATAAAAAAAGCCCTTATTTATCTGCTTATAGATAAGTAAGGGCTTTGTTATTTGTTTGTCTTTACGCTATTTACTGCGCTTTTGCAACAAATGGCAATCTGTTCGACAAGTAAAATAGTTAGAGTTCCTAAGACATAGATAAGGACCTATGAGACTGATTAGAAATCAGTCAGACAGGTATCCAATGCTTTGGTGATAGCCTCCTTGTCGAGGTCTTGCCCAATAAATACGAGTTTCTGCATTCTGTCACCGTATGGCTCCTCCCAATCTTTCTTCAGTTTAGGATTATTCTCAAGGAACTCGCGCAACTGGAATGGTGGCATAGTAGCATACCATTGACCTGCATTGCGAAGGATCACCTGCTTACCAGCCTGCTCAAAGACATAACAGATATCCTTCTCATTAGAGAAATAGCAGAGACCTTTACAACGAATAATCTGCTTAGGCCACTGACGTGCTACGAAGTCATCAAAGAAATTGATGTCGAATGGACGGCGTGCATAGTAAACGAAGGTCTGGATGTTATATTCCAAAGCTTCACCGCTTTCTTCATTCTCCAAACCGTGATGATGGTGGCAGTGGTGGTGATGGTGATGCTCGTCATGCTCATCGTGGTGGTGTTCATGCTCATCATGGTCGTGATGATGTTCATGTTCATCCTCCTCATCATCGTGACCTTCTATCTCTGCAATCCATGAAGCAGAGGTAGCAACCTTGTCAAAGTTGAAATCTCCTGTATTGAGGATTTTGTCTAAGTCAACATCTCCATAATTACACTCGATAATCTCAGCCTTTGGTTGAAGTGAACGGATAATCTTCTTCACCAGTCCTAATTCCTCTTTGCTGACATCATCCACCTTATTAAGAAGGATAATATTGCAGAACTCAATCTGCTGGATAAGTAAGTTCTCAATGTCATCTTCTTGCAAGTCTTTCTTCAAAAGGTCGTTACCAGCAGAGAACTCATCACACATACGACGTGCATCAACAACGGTCACAATAGAATCAAGTACTGCCTTACCTTTCTTAGCAAGGTCTGGATACATTTGTGGATATGCGCAGATAGTCTGTGCGATAGGGGCAGGCTCGCAGATACCACTTGCCTCGATAACAATGTAGTCGAACTTCTGCTGTGAAACAATTTCGTTCAACTGCTGCACTAAGTCCATCTTCAGCGTACAACAAATACAACCATTTTGGAGTGCAACGAGCGAATCATCCTTCTGATCGACAACGCCACCTGCCTCGATGAGGTCAGCATCAATATTCACTTCGCCGATGTCGTTGACAATAACGGCAAACTTAATACCTTTCTTGTTGGCAAGAATCTTGTTTACTAACGTTGTCTTACCGCTGCCTAAATAACCTGTAAGCAGGAGGACAGGAGTCTCTTTTATATTCATCTTATGTGTCTTTTGTTTTATAATTCTTAGACTACAAAGTTACAAAAAATATGCCAAGTGACGTATTCAGCATGATGAAATATTGTGTAATTTAGTTTTTCCTATTCCTTAATTGAAAAAGAGTGGCTATGCCAATCAATGCATAGCCACTCTTTTGGGATGTATATTGATCTCTAATACGCTTTATAGACAAAGGGAAGCCCCAACTACTTATCCTATCGAAAATAGTTCTATATCAAAAATCAATGTAGAAAAAGCAGGGATATCACCATCGCGTTTTGTTCCATAACCCTCTTGATAGGGGATATGAACACGCCAATGGTCACCCTTATGCATCGCACAGAGTGCCGTTTGAAATCCTGTAATCAGTTCGTTTACACGGAATGCCTCTGGAATACCTCTCTGCCAACTATCATCGAAAACATTGCCGTTAATAAGACTACCACGGTAATGACAGGTGACAATAGAACGTTCTGTAACTTTTCCTTCACCGCTTCCTTCCTTTATTACTTCGTATAGAATACCATTAGGAAGTTTCTTGATACCTTCCTTCTGACTAAGTTCTCTAAGGTATTCTTCATTCTTTAATTTGTATTCTTGTTTCTTTCCCATATAACTTAATTCTACATTAATGCACGCAAAATTAGCCAATATCTTTTGATTTCACAATTAATTCAATTACTTTTGTTTCGGCATAGTATTTGTACTATAGCTTATAAACGTATGATATGAATTTTGATAGAATAGAGAATGATACACGTCGTGCAGAGTTGATTCGCGTGTTGGAGCATTCAATAGAGCGATTGTCATTGGCAGAGTTGGAAGCTTTGTATTACGACCTTGTTACTAAGGATTACATAAGGGAGTAGCGAAATGCAGTTGTTTGATAACTGGAACAAGGAGATTTTACGCCTTGCCATCCCCTCTATTATAAGTAATGTGACTGTTCCATTGTTAGGTCTTATTGACTTGGCGGTGGTAGGGCATATTGGTAATGAGGCTTATATTAGTGCGATAGCAGTCGGTTCGATGATATTCAATGTGATGTACTGGTTATTAGGATTCCTACGTATGGGAACGAGTGGCATGACATCACAAGCATATGGACGACAAGACGGACAGGAATGTATGAATATTCTTGTGCGCACACTGACAATAGGAGTGGGAATGGGAGTCCTCTTTATCGTGGCACAACGTGGTATAGAGTGGGGGATGCTTCGGCTGATGAATACGCCAGAGGCTTCGTGGCACTTTGTTGCTACCTACTTTAGGATCGTTATATGGGGTGCACCAGCTATGTTGGGACTCTATGGACTGACTGGATGGTTTATCGGAATGCAAGATACGCGTACACCAATGATGGTGGCTGTGTTGCAGAACGTAGTTAATATCCTTGTCTCTTTGTTCTTCGTTTTTGTATTAAACTGGAGAATCAGTGGTGTTGCAGCAGGTACAGCTTTGGCTCAGTGGGCAGGCTTTGTAGTCTCTTTATATGCTGCATACAAGCGGATAACATCAGGAAAAGAGCGAAGATTGGCTTTTGGGAAAGAACGTTGTGTAGCCTTGCAGGCAACCTTCCGTCATGTATTTATCATGAGAGGAAAATGGGGTGAGTTCTTCCGTGTAAACAAAGATATCTTCTTGCGGACGCTTTGTTTGGTGGCAGTGAACTTCTTCTTTACGTCAGCTGGAGGAAAGCAGGGGGCTATGATGTTAGCTGTGAATACATTATTAATGACCTTGTTTACGCTCTTCTCTTATCTGATGGATGGTTTTGCCTATGCTGGAGAGGCGCTTAGTGGTAAGTATTATGGTGCAGGAGATAAAGAAGGACTGCACATAACAGTTCGTCGACTCTTTGGTTTTGGTGTCATTATGGCATTGATGTTTACTGCGGTTTACGTCTTTGGCGGCGTAGGTTTCCTTCGTCTTCTCACAAGTGATACGGCTGTTGTGACAGCTGCACAGCCTTATCTCTTTTGGGCTTACCTTATTCCTATAGCAGGAATGGCGGCTTTTGTGTTAGATGGGGTCTTTATCGGCTTGACAGCTACTAAGGGAATGTTATTTTCAACAGCTATGGCAATGATAACATTCTTCGTTGTCTATTATTTGTTTTGGAATAGTCATGGAAATAATGCCTTATGGATAGCTTTCCTATCTTTTCTTGGGATGAGAGGATTTGCCTCCATTCTCTGGCACGTAGATATTTAGTAATAATTTAAGAAAAAAGATTGTAAGATGGGTTATGGTTGGATAATTGTGTTTCTTTTGGTCCTTTTGCTGGGCTGTGGATATGTAAGTTGGCATGTATGGCAGATTCTGCCCCTTGCTGTAGTAGGTAAGTGGATTGTCGTTGGAGCATTGTTGCTTTGCATCGTATGCTTCTTTACCAATTTTATCTTAGGCTTGGATAATAAGCCAATGCCAATAGCTATAACATTGTATGAAGTTGGCAATTCTGCTGTGTTTATCGGGCTGTATCTGTTGTTACTCTTCCTTGTGCTCGACTTGGGAAGATTACTTCATCTTGTTCCTCGTTCCTTCCTTTATAATAGTTGGGCAGGTACAGTATCGGTAGTTGTTATTATGATTGGATTATTCGTTTATGGATATTTCAATTATTTACACAAAGAGCGTGTACCCTTAACTTTGCAGTCGGCAAAATCGATGAAACAGCAACATCGTTTGGTAATGATGACCGACCTACATTTAGGTTATCATAATCGTGCAGATGAGTTTAGAAAGTGGGTTGATAAGGTGAATGAAGAGCAACCAGAGGCTATTCTTATAGCAGGGGATATTATTGATGGTAGTATTCGTGCATTAATAGACCAAGATATGGCAGCTGAGTTTCGTCGTCTGAAGGCTCCTGTTTATGCTTGTTTAGGCAATCATGAATATCTAAGTGGGGAACCTCGTGCAAAGAAGTTCTATCAAGATGCAGGGATTCATCTGCTCATTGATAATCATAGTTTGATACCATTGGAAGGTGGTGACTCAATTCTTATTGTAGGACGAGATGATAGGACGAATAAAAAGCGTGCCAGCCTACAGCATTTGATGAAGTTTGCTCCAAAGGGTTATTATACAATTCTTATGGATCATCAGCCTTATCATTTGGAAGAGGCACAGCAAGCTGGTATCGACTTCCAACTCTCTGGCCATACGCATTATGGTCAGGTGTGGCCTGTAAGCTGGATAGAAGACCTTATCTATGAGGATGCTTTCGGACCTTTACAGAAAGGGAATACTCAATATTATGTGTCTTCTGGAATCGGTATTTGGGGTGGTAAGTTCCGTATCGGAACAAGGTCTGAATATGTAGTAGCTGATATCAAGTAGGGATTAACCATTCTGTTTGTTTAGAACAATATTTCAAATAAACTACTTATAGTATAATATGCTTATTGTTAGTGGTTTAATTTATATCATTAAATGATATCTATAAGTTAAATTCTTTATCATCTGTTATAATGTTCATGCTGCGCACATATGGTGCGGAGCATGAACACCATAGGTGCGAGGCGTAAGCACCATTGGTGTTCATGGTTTAATGTTTTATTATTTTTTGTTGAGAGGGGGCTATGCATTGTCGGAAAAGAAGCATATAACCAAATATAAACGATAAGGTTGGTAATTGTACGATTAATTAAGAAATAAGACTTCATTATCGCCTATCACAAGATGAGAGATTAAGACAGAATAATTCTAAAGATATTCCAACGTTTTCTTAATAAGATAAGTCGTTCGTTACGATGTGTTGAAGAATCTAAAAAGAAAAACAGATATTAGTTTGCGGTTATCAGAAAATAGTTGTATTTTTGCAAAGAATATATTTCGATCGATGAAATAAGGAAAGAAGTTCCTTTGTTTTCGTTCGTTTTTATTTTGCTAAAATTAATGTTGATAGTTGACTACACGTTATTTGTTCAAATGAAAAAAATTATTTTCTCCCTCATAGTTACGGCTATGATTATGACCATGACGGGATGTGGCTCAAGTAAGGGCTTTACTTACTTAGAAAACGCTGATTCTATTAGCCTTGCTGCTTCACGTGGCTTGTATGATGCACGCATCATGCCAAAAGATGAATTGACGATTACTGTAAACACTACTGACCCAGATGCTGCAGCTCCTTTCAATTTGCAGGTGCGTAACCAGTTGGGTAGTGGTAAGCAGGTTGCTTCGGGTGGTGGCTCTTTGCAGGGTTACTTGGTAGACAACTCTGGATTCATCAATTTCCCAGTAATTGGTAAGATTCATGTAAGTGGCTTGACAAAGCCTGAGTGTGAAGACCTTATCAAGAGTAAGATTCAGCCTTATTTGGCACGCACTGAGAATCCTATCGTGACTGTTCGTATGAGCAGTTATCATATAACCGTTCTTGGTGAAGTTGGTCATCCAGGTGTTATTCCTGTATCAACAGAGAAGATGAGCGTCTTGGAAGCAATTGCACAAGCTGGCGATCTTGGTGTTTATGGAAAGCGTGATAACATTATGTTAATTCGTGAAGATCCAACGGGTCAGAAGCATGTTGTACGTTTGAATCTTAATGATGCAAATTTGCTTAACTCACCTTACTATTATCTTCAGCAGAATGATGTCCTCTATGTTCAACCAAACAGTGTAAAGGCTAAGAACTCTGGTATCGGTAGTTCTACTACCCTCTGGTTCTCTTTCATTGGTATTGTGACATCAGTGGCATCGTTGCTTGTAAACGTATTGAGAAAGTAAAATACTGTCCTTAGAGGCTTGTCTATAGCCTTTCTTTGGATAAAATATAATAGGAATGAGAATATCTTTGATATCCATGTCTTGGGTAGACCTTAGTGGACTACTAAAAAGAGAGGGTGTGAGAGGTATTCTCTTTTTGAATTTGGGGTAACTGATTGTATAAGGATTATGTGTGGAATTGTAGGATACATTGGAACAAAGCGTGAAGCTTATCCCATTTTAATTAAAGGCTTACAGCGCCTTGAATATAGGGGATATGACAGTGCAGGTGTAGCATTGATAAATAAAGGTAACGAACTGAATGTTTATAAAACAAAAGGAAAGGTTGCTGACCTGGAAGAGTATTGTTCAGATAAGGACATAACAGGTAATATTGGTATTGCTCATACCCGTTGGGCAACACATGGTGAACCTTCTTCATTAAATGCACATCCGCATTATTCACAGTCGAAGAGTCTTGCTATTATTCATAATGGCATTATTGAGAACTATGCTGAAATTAAGCATAATCTCATGGAAAAAGGAATGATATTTCAGTCAGAAACTGATACGGAAGTATTGGTACAATTGATTGATTATATACAGACAAAGAAAAACCTCAGTTTACTGGAAGCTGTTCAGTTAGCACTTCATCAAGTCATTGGTGCATATGCTATAGCTATACTTGACAAGCGCAAACCAGACACTATTATTGCGGCACGTAAGCAGAGTCCATTAGTAGTAGGTATTGGTGATGGGGAGTTCTTCCTTGGCTCGGATGCCAGTCCTATCATTGAGTATACGGATAAGGTAGTATACTTGGATGATGGCAATATCGCCGTTATGAAGTTAGGAGAAGAACTGAAGGTTGTTAATATTCTAAATGAAGAACTGTCACCAGAGGTGCGTACAGTAGATATTAATCTTGGAGAGATAGAGAAAGGAGGCTTCCCTCACTTTATGCTCAAAGAGATTTTTGCACAGCCAGAGTGTTTGAAGAATTGTATGCGTGGACGTGTACATCCAGAACATACTCAGGTAACATTGAGAGCTTTGATAGATCATCATGATAAGTTGTTGAATGCAAAGCGCATAATTATTGTTGCTTGTGGTACAAGTTGGCATGCAGGACTAATTGGTAAACAGCTCATAGAGGAGTATTGTCGTATTCCTGTTCAGGTCGAATATGCAAGTGAATTCCGTTATGGCAATCCTGTGGTTGGTGATGGTGATGTTGTAATAGCCATCTCACAGAGTGGTGAAACAGCAGATACACTTGCTGCAGTAGAACTTGCAAAATCAAAGGGGGCTTTTATTTATGGTATTTGTAATGCCATTGGTTCAAGTATTCCACGTGCAACAGACACCGGAACTTACATTCATGTAGGACCTGAGATTGGTGTAGCATCAACGAAGGCTTTTACAGGACAGGTTACAGTGTTGACAATGTTTGCGCTTGCACTTGCCAATGCAAGGGGAACTATCAGCGAAGAAGATTACAAGAAAGTGATAAAAGAGTTGGCTGAAATGCCTTCTATTATAGAAGAGGTGTTAAAGTCAAATGAGCAGATAGCAGACTTAGCACGTACGTTTACTTACGCCCGTAACTTCCTCTATCTGGGTCGAGGATATAGTTATCCAGTAGCTCTGGAAGGAGCATTGAAGTTGAAAGAGATATCCTATATACATGCTGAAGGCTATCCAGCAGCAGAGATGAAACATGGACCAATAGCTTTGATAGATTCAGATATGCCTGTCGTAGCTATTGCAACACATAATGGCATGTATGAGAAGGTTCGTAGTAATATCCAAGAGATAAAGGCACGCCAAGGACGCGTGATAGCTTTAGTTTCAAAGGGTGATACAACCATCTCTAAGATAGCAGATGCTGTTATAGAACTCCCAGACATGATGGAATGTCTTGAGCCATTAGTAGCAACGGTTCCATTGCAGCTGTTGGCTTATCATATTGCTGTATGTAAAGGCAAGGATGTTGATCAGCCAAGAAATCTGGCTAAGTCTGTAACAGTAGAGTAGGGGGAGGTGAGTGGTTGACGCCAGACATTATAAGACATAGTCTGTGTATTTATTCTTAATGAATATAACGAATGCGCAGACAGTGTTACTCCTAATAAAGTGAAGTTTATATTCATCTTCCTTTTTATTAAGGGAGATATGAAGATAGATATACGATTTTAAAAGTAAAAGAAAGATAGAAAACCTTATCAATGGAAAAGAACATTCATGAAGACTGCGGTGTGGCAATGATTCGATTGCTGAAGCCGCTTGAGTATTATCAGGAGAAGTATGGTACCTGGATGTATGCACTGAACAAACTCTATCTGATGATGGAGAAACAGCATAACCGTGGTCAAGAGGGAGCTGGTATGGCTTCTGTAAAACTGGATTCTGAGCCAGGTAATGAATATATGTTCCGTGAGCGTGCAGAGGGTAAGAATGCTGTCGCTGAGATTTTTGCTAATGTTCATAAGCATTATAAGAACCTTTCACAGGAGCAGTTGTCTGATGTTTCTTTTGCTAAAACTAATCTCCCCTTTGCGGGAGACCTTTATATGGGCCACCTTCGGTACTCTACTACCGGCAAGAGTGGCCTTTCTTATGTTCATCCTTTCTTGCGTCGCAACAACTGGAAAGCAAAGAATCTCTGTATGTGTGGTAACTTTAATATGACTAATATTGGAGATGTCTTTGAGATTTTGACTGAACAGGGACAGTGTCCACGTATCTATAGTGATACGAACATTCTTTTGGAATTGATGGGACACAGACTTGACCGTGAGGTTGAACGTAACTTTGTGGATGCGCAGAAGTTAGGTTTAGAAAAACGTGCTATCACACATTATATTGAAGAGAATGTGCAGATGAGCAATGTTCTCAAGACAACAATGCAGCACTTTGATGGTGGATATGTTATCTGTGGACTGACAGGTTCGGGCGAGATGTTCTCTATCCGTGACCCATGGTCAATTCGTCCAGCTTTCTATTATAAGAATGACGAGATTGTTGTCTTGGCAAGTGAGCGTCCAGTTTTGCAGACTACATTCGACCTTGAGTGTGATGATATCCAGGAATTGAAACCTGGTCAGGCATTGATCGTTAATAAGCGTGGTGAATGTTCATTGCAGCAGATTCTTGACCCTAAGAGTAACTCAGCTTGTTCTTTTGAGCGAATTTATTTCTCACGTGGTTCAGACCGTGATATCTATAAGGAGCGTGAAACATTAGGACGACAGTTAACAGAGCCTGTTCTAAAGGCTGTTGACTATGATACAGAGCATACGGTGCTCTCGTATATTCCTAATACAGCAGAAGTAGCATTCTATGGTCTTGTTCATGGTTTTAAGGAGCAGATTGATAAGAAGAAGATAGAGCAAATAGCATCTTTAGGCTCTAATGCTTCACCAGAAGAAGTCTATCGGATTATTCATCAGGATGTACGATCAGAGAAAGTAGCATGGAAAGATATTAAGTTGCGTACCTTTATTACGGAAGGCAATTCGCGTAACGACCTTGCCTCTCACGTCTATGACGTTACTTACGAGTGTATTAAACCCTACGAGGATAACCTTGTTATTATTGACGACTCTATCGTACGTGGTACAACATTGAAGGAGAGTATCCTTCGTATTCTCGATCGCTTGCATCCTAAAAAGATAGTTGTCGTATCCAGTGCGCCACAGATTCGATTCCCAGACTACTATGGTATTGATATGCCACATCCAGAAGAGTTCTGTGTCTTCCGTGCAGTAATCGAACTGATACGTGAACGTGGTATGGAAGACTTACTTCGTGAGGTCTATGAGAATTGTAAGAAAGAATTGGCAAAGCCTAAGGGAGAGACCATTTCAAATGCTGTACGTGCAGTTTATAAGCCTTTTACGGTAGATGAGATTAATAAGAAGATAGTTGAAATGCTGCGCCCAGAAGGTATGACAACACCTGTAGAACTCGTGTTCCAGAGTGTGGAGGGATTACATAATGCAATACCTAATCACCCCGGTGATTGGTATTTCACAGGAAACTATCCAACTCCAGGTGGTATGCGATTGGTCAATGAGGCCTTCGTAAGCTATTACGAGCGTGAACATCTAAATACAGTAAAAGCGTAATAACCGCTTGTCTGTAAATTATCATCATGAAAAAAAAGAATTATTTTCATGAAAAGAAAGATTTCTTTTCACGATAAAAAATATTTCTTTTCATGAAAAGAAATTTCAATCCAACAATACTATAAGCAATGAGGAACGTAACTTTAGTCTTAAGTGACGGAACAAAATTCCATGGAAAGTCGTTTGGATACGATGCCCCAGTAGCTGGTGAGGTGGTCTTCAACACTGCGATGATGGGCTATCCAGAGAGCTTGACTGACCCTTCATATGCGGGTCAGCTACTAACAATGACCTTCCCATTGGTAGGTAACTATGGTGTACCACCTTTTACTATTGAGGAAAGTGGTATCCCAACCTTCATGGAGAGTGATAAAATCTATGTCTCAGCCTTGATAGTGTCTGACTATACAGAGGAGCATTCACATTGGAATGCTGTGGAGAGTTTGGCTGACTGGCTGAAGCGTGAACACGTACCAGGTATTACTGGTATTGATACACGTGAACTTACTAAGGTTCTACGTGAGCATGGTGTGATGATGGGTAAGATTCTCTTTGATGATGAACCTAATAATATCCCAGAGGCTGATTACGAGGGAGTAAACTTTGTTGATCGCGTTTCAACAAAAGAGATTATCCACTACAACGAGGGCGCTGGTAAGAAGGTTGTCCTTGTTGACTGCGGTGTGAAAGCCAATATTATCCGTTCATTGATTACCAGAGGAGTTGAGGTTATCCGTGTACCTTGGAACTATGATTACACTGGTATGGATTATGATGGCCTTTTCCTCGGTAATGGTCCTGGTGACCCTGATATGTGTAATGATGCTGTTGAGGTTATTCGTAAGCAGATGAGTATGAGTAAGAAACCTATCTGTGGAATCTGTATGGGTAATCAGTTGCTTTCAAAGGCTGCAGGAGCAAAGATTTATAAGTTGAAATACGGTCATCGTGGACATAATCAACCTGTCCGCATGGTAGGTACTGATAAGTGTTATATCACCTCACAGAATCACGGTTATGCGGTTGATGCTTCAACATTAGACAAGGATTGGCAAGAACTCTTCGTTAACATGAATGACGGTAGTAATGAGGGTATTCGCCATAAGGAGAATCCTTGGTTTACCTCACAGTTCCACCCAGAGGCTTGCTCTGGTCCGGTTGATACTTACTTTATGTTTGATAAATTTGTAGAAACACTGAAATAATGAAAGACGAGTCAATAAAGAAAGTCCTGATACTTGGTTCAGGCGCATTGAAGATTGGTGAAGCAGGAGAGTTTGATTACTCTGGTTCACAGGCGTTGAAGGCATTACGCGAGGAGGGTGTTTCTACGGTTTTGATTAACCCAAACATCGCAACAGTACAGACATCTGAGGGTGTAGCAGACCAGATTTATTTCCTTCCAGTTCAACCTTACTTTGTTGAGCGTGTTATAGAGAAGGAACGTCCTGATGGAATCCTCCTGTCTTTTGGTGGTCAGACAGCACTAAACTGTGGTGTTGAGTTGGATAAGACAGGTGTTCTGAAGAAGTATAATGTAAAGGTTTTAGGTACCCCTGTTAAGGCAATTATGGATACTGAAGACCGTGAACTCTTCGTTGAACGACTCGATGAGATTGATGTAAAGACAATCAAGAGTGAGGCATGTGAGGATATTCAGCAGGCACGTGTGGCTGCAAAGAACCTCGGCTATCCTGTTATTGTTCGTGCTGCATACGCATTGGGCGGCCTTGGTAGTGGTTTTGCTGATAATGAGGATGAGTTGAATACACTCTGTGAGAAGGCTTTCTCTTTCTCTCCTCAGGTGTTGGTTGAGAAGAGTTTGAAGGGTTGGAAAGAGATAGAGTACGAGGTTGTTCGTGACCGTTATGACAACTGTATCACAGTTTGTAACATGGAGAACTTCGACCCGCTTGGCATTCACACAGGTGAGTCTATCGTTATTGCACCGTCTCAGACTCTTTCTAACAGCGAGTATCATAAGCTCCGTGCACTGTCTATCAAGATTGTACGTCACATTGGTATTGTTGGTGAATGTAATGTTCAGTATGCTTTCGACCCAGAGAGTGAGGACTATCGAGTTATTGAGGTAAATGCTCGTTTGTCACGTTCTTCAGCTCTTGCCAGCAAGGCAACTGGTTATCCTCTTGCTTTCGTTGCTGCTAAGTTAGGTATGGGTTATGGACTCTTTGAGTTAAAGAACTCCGTAACAAAGACTACTTCAGCTTTCTTTGAGCCAGCACTTGACTATGTAGTTTGCAAGATTCCACGTTGGGATCTTAGTAAGTTCCGTGGTGTTGATAAGGAGTTAGGTTCAAGTATGAAGTCTGTTGGTGAGGTAATGGCTATTGGTCGTAACTTTGAGGAAGCCATTCAGAAGGGACTTCGTATGATTGGACAGGGCATGCACGGCTTTGTTGAGAACAAAGAATTGCAGATAGACGACCTCGATGCAGCGTTGCGTGAACCTACCGACAAGCGTGTGTTCCTTATTTCTAAGGCGATGCACAAGGGATATACAGTTGATCAGATTCATGAGTTGACCAAGATTGATCGTTGGTTCCTCAACAAACTCAAGCATATTATAGACATTGATGAGGAACTGAAGACTAAGAATATCAATACACTTGATAAGGAACTTTTGCGTACGGCAAAGGTTTATGGCTTTACAGACTTCCAAATCGCACGTGCTGTTGGTTTGGAAGAAGAGTGCAAGAAGATGCACGAAGCGATGAGAATCGTTCGTCGTCTGCGTAAGAGTTTTGGTATTCTTCCTGTTGTTAAGCAGATAGATACGTTGGCTGCGGAATATCCAGCACAGACCAATTACCTGTACGTTACATACGCAGGAGTGGCTTCTGACATTACATTCTCTAATGATCGTAACTCAGTTATCGTACTTGGATCAGGTGCTTACCGCATTGGTAGTTCTGTAGAGTTTGACTGGTGTGGTGTTCAGGCACTGAATACAATCCGTCGTCAGGGCTATCGTTCTATCATGATTAACTATAATCCAGAGACAGTGTCAACGGATTATGACATGTGTGATCGCCTCTATTTCGATGAGTTGACCTTCGAACGTGTTATGGATATCATTGATGCAGAGAACCCACATGGTGTGATTGTATCAACAGGTGGTCAGATTCCAAATAACCTTGCTATGTATCTTGATGAGGAGAATGTGCCTATTCTTGGAACATCAGCAAAGGATATTGATAACGCTGAGGACCGTGCTAAGTTCTCGTCAATGCTCACAGAGAATGGTATCAATCAGCCAGAATGGAGTGCCTTGACAAGTATGGACGATATTGATAAGTTCGTTGACCGTGTTGGTTTCCCAGTACTTGTACGTCCATCTTACGTACTTTCTGGTGCAGCTATGAACATCTGTTCTAATAGAGATGAGCTCACTCGCTTCCTTCAGTTGGCTGCCAACGTCAGCGAAGACCACCCTGTTGTGGTAAGTAAGTTCATTGAACATGCAAAGGAGATTGAGATGGATGCCGTTGCACAGGATGGTGAGATATTGGCATACGCTATCTCTGAGCATATTGAGTTTGCTGGTGTTCACTCTGGTGATGCTACAATTCAGTTCCCACCTCAGAAACTTTATGTTGAAACTATGCGCCGTATTAAGCGTATCAGTCGTCAGATTGCAAAGAAGTTGCACATCAACGGACCATTTAACATCCAGTTTATGGCACGTGATAACGATATCCTCGTTATTGAGTGTAATCTCCGTGCGAGCCGTTCATTCCCATTCGTTAGTAAGGTGTTGAAGCTTAACTTCATCGACTTGGCTACTAAGATTATGCTCGGTGCACCTGTTGAGAAGCCAAGCAAGAACCTCTTCGACCTTGATTACGTAGGTATTAAGGCATCTCAGTTCTCTTTCAACCGCTTACAGAAGGCCGACCCAGTATTGGGTGTTGATATGAGTTCTACAGGTGAGGTTGGTTGTTTGGGTGATGATACCTCTACAGCTTTGTTAAAGTCTATGCTGTCTGTAGGTCTTAGAATACCAAAGAAGACAGTCTTGTTGTCAACAGGTGGAGCAAAGCAGAAGGCTGAAATGCTTGATGCTGCAAAGATGTTGAAGCAGCATGGTTATGAACTTTATGCAACAGTCGGTACATCAAAGTATCTCGCAGAGAATGGAATTGAGAATACATGTGTGTATATGCCTTCGGATGAAGGACAGCATCCACAGGCACTCGATCTCTTACACGAGAAGAAGATAGACATGGTTGTGAACATGCCAAAGGACCTTACTCCGCGTGAGTTGACCAATGGTTATAAGGTTCGTCGTGCAGCAATCGACCTCAATGTACCATTGATTACAAACAGCCGATTGGCAAGTGCGTTTATCTCAGCCTTCTGCAATGTCAGCTTAGATGACATTGATATCAAGGCTTGGGGAGAATATTAATAGTCTTCTGGGGTTAAAGGAGTTAAGGGAGTTAGAAGGAGCTTAGTTAACAATTATCATTGTTGGGGTTGATACCTTTCACTAAACTCCCTTGACTTCCAAAGCAAGGATTAGGAAATAATGTCTAAACTCCTTCTAACTCCCTTAACCCCTTTAGCTTCTTAAAGATGAAACAACATTCAATGAAGTTACTGCCCTTAGTCTTTGTGGCTATCTCTGCAGTAGCTTTTATGTCTTGCTCTGGCTGTTCTTCGCGTGGAGTAGGGCATTATGATACAACACAGGTCGACACAATGTTGGCTGTCGATCTTGATAGTAATTCGTCTGGTGATGGGACGTATGTTTCTTCATGGGCTTATCTCAACGATTCTGCAGTAGCCAATATGCAGAGTGCTCCAAACAAGAAGTCGCAGATAACGCCTTCTAATCGTATGAACATTCGTGTACGTTATCTTGGACGTGTAGGTGTTGAAGCATGTATGATTCTTGGTGATGGCGAACAGTTTGCGGGTAACAGTTATGATACAACCAACTATGTTCGTGTCTATGCGTATGGAGAGGAGGTTGGACGATTCAGTTATAAGCCTGGTATCAGTAAGCAGACTGACTCTGCCTTCGTTCAGACTCCAGAAGCATTTGTTGAATGTCTTCGTAAATATCGTTCCTTCAAGATTGAGACAACGACTTTCACCAGTGGCACACTCGTTTACAGTTTTGATGCTATCGCTGCGTTAGCAAAGAGAAAACAAAAGTAAGGTGTTACCTTTATGGTAACCTTTGTTTTACTACAATAGCATTGTTTATATCTCTAATTATCAGAATATAACATTATAAAAAGGCAGTATTTAAAGGATAAAACATAATGAAGAAAGGATTTGTATTAGAAGGAGGAGCCATGCGTGGATTGTTTTCTGCTGGTGTAATGGATGTTCTGATGGAAAATAATATATGGCCCGATGGCGTTATTGGCGTTTCTGCGGGTGCGGCTTTTGGTTGTAATATGAAGTCAAAGCAGGCAGGACGGGCGATAAGATACAATAAGAAGTTGGCAAACGACTGGCGATATGCTTCTTTGCGTTCACTCTTAACAACAGGTGATTACTATGGTGGTGAATACGCTTACCATTATATGCCTCGTCATATTGATTACTTTGATGTTGATACTTTCTGTGAGAATCCAATGGAGTTTTGGGCTGTATGTACAAACGTTGGAACGGGTAAAGCGGAGTATAAGCGACTGATGGAGGTTGATAATAATTGTTTAGAGTATATTCGTGCCTCTGCATCTATGCCTATTGCTGCTCGTATTGTGACGGTAGAAGGCAAGAAACTTTTGGATGGTGGTATTGCAGACTCCATACCTCTCCGCTTCTTTCAGGAACAAGGCTATGAGCGTAATTTGGTTGTTCTTACTCAGCCAGAGGGTTTTGTGAAAGAGCCAATCTCACTGATGCCCCTTATGCGTATGTGGTTGCATCGTCATCCACGTGTTGTAAAAGCTTTGGAGCAACGCCATATCATGTATAATGAGCAGTTAGCATACGTCCGTGAAGAAGAAAAGAAGCCTAATACCTTAGTGCTTCGTCCTAAAGCAAAACTAACAATAGGGCATTTCTCACACGACCCAGCAATGATGCAAGCAACCTATGATCAGGGTAGGGAAGTAGCTTTAGAACATCTAAACGAGATAAAGGAATTGTTTGGAGTAAGTGAGGTAGAATAAGTTATGCGTTTTCCTAAAAGAGAAATCATACCTTATAATATTAATAAGTATAAATCAAATTATTCAATAGACAGTGGAGAATCTGTCACAAATATGAGATAAAAATGGATACGACAACAAATGAAAAAGTGAGTATTTTGTTTATTTGCTTAGGTAATATTTGTCGCTCTCCGGCTGCGCATGCTGTGATGCAACATCTTGTTGAGGAACGAGGCTGTGCAGACCGATATATGATTGATTCTGCGGGAATTGGTAATTGGCACGTTGGACAGTTACCTGATAAGCGCATGCGTGAACATGGTAGACTGCGTGGATATAGCGTTGACCATCGTGCTCGTCAATTTGATGCGCGTAGAGATTTTGAGTTATTCGATAAGATTGTCGTAATGGACGAGGATAATTATCGTAACATTACGTCTCAGGCACCTAATGAAGCGGCACGAGAAAAGGTCGTACGAATGGCAGATTTCTTTACTCAACATCCTTCTGCTACTTGTGTTCCTGACCCATATTATGGTGATGCTGACGATTTTAACTTAGCTCTTGATTTAATAGAAGATGGTTGTGAGGGTATTCTTAATACTGTCTAAGGCTTTCCGTTTTAGGGTAGTATAACTCTTCTCTAACCACAAATAATACTCATTTTAACAACATATTGTTAGGTGTTAAGTACTCCGCACCATTGGTGTTAACCGTTAGCACACATGGTGCTAAGCATCCGCACGATGTGTGCGGAGCGTTAATACGTCAGTAGAAAATGGACTAAAAAGGTCATAAAAGTATTATAAAAAACTCCCATAACAAACCATTGTTGGTAATGTTATGGGAGTTTTCTTTTTTATTTTTTGGTATCTTAGACTATTCCATAGTCTTCAATATCTCCTGACAGAGCATGTAGCCCTTAATCATCATACGTGGAACGTGGAACGGACCCTTGAAGATATTACCCTTTGCAGGCTGTGCAACGGTTCCGTCACGATGTAGGTAACCGTACCACTCAGGATAGTCTTGATCAAGGAAGTGAGCGTATGTCCACTCGCTAATACGCTGATGACGATAGAGATACTCCTCGTCGCCTGTTCCAAGGTAGGCATAGAGAGAGGCAATGATTGTCTCGCACTGTGGCCACCAGAACTTCATGTCTTGTGAATAGTCCTGTGGTGGGAGGTTACGGCAGTCTCTGAAGTTGATGATACCACCATATTGCTTGTCCCATCCCCAGTCCCATGACCAATCGAAGATGGTGAGGGCGGTGTCGAGTAAGTCTTTATCCCAGTTGCGCAACTTAGCTTCCTCCATGATAAACCATGCAGTTTCAATACAATGACCAGGGTTGATAGTACGTGCTGCATTGGTATCAATGAACTCTCCCTTAGGGCCGACTGTTTCAAGCAATGCCTTAAACTCTGGGTGCATGAAGTAGCGACGGAGTAATGAGATAGACTCATCAATCTGCTGGGTTAGTGTTGGGTCGTCAATCACTGCACGCAGACGTGAACCAACGTTGATAAGAATCATAATGATAGAGTGGCTCTGCATCTCTACACCTGCCTCATACTTAGCTGGAAGGAAACCCGGAGTAGAGAGGAAACGCTGTGCATCGTGGAATACCTGCAACGCTCTTTCTGCGTAATGCTTGTCACCTGTAGCCAAAGAGTATTCGGCAAAAGCTATTGCAGCGAAAGTCTCTGAGAAAACATAGCGACGCTTACGCAGTGGTTTACCCTCTGCTGTTACCTCAAAATACATGTGCCCATCCTCGTCAAAGCAATGCTTCTCAATGAAGTCAATGGCAGACTTTGATGCCTCAAGCCATTCCTGATTCTTCTCTACATTGTTGTATGCAAAAGCGCAGATGAATGCCCATCGGCCTTGGAACCACACCGACTTGGTCGTGTCCATCAATGATCCATCACGATCCAAGCAGGTGTATATACCGCCATTCTCCTTGTCCCAACCATGGTTCAACCAGAAAGGCATAATGTTGTTTGTTAGGTCGTTCTTGTAGGTTTCAGCCCATGAACGTAAGTATTCTTTCTTATCCATAATTTTAGGTGATATAGACAATGTGTTAATTTCTTAATGGATTGTAAAGTAAGGAGGACAGTCTGTACCGTTGTATAGCTGTCCTTTACTACTGTCCTTTGGCAAAATTAGGACTAATTTATCAATTATCCAAAGAAAAGAATTGAAAACTCTTTCTTTATTGCCTATAGAATATGTCTTACTTTAGTACTTTTGCAAGGAAGCGAGAAGTGTAGCTCTCTTGGTTCTTTGCCACAACCTCTGGTGTACCACAACTCAACATGCGACCGCCACCACGACCACCTTCTGGTCCCATGTCAATGATGTAGTCTGCAAGTTTGATGACATCGAGGTTGTGTTCGATGATGATAACGGTGTTGCCACGGTCAACAAGTTTCTGTAAGACGTCCATCAAGATACGTATATCTTCAAAATGAAGCCCTGTAGTAGGTTCATCAAGGATGTAAAGTGTCTTACCAGTGTCACGTTTTGCAAGTTCGGTTGCCAACTTAACACGCTGACTCTCACCGCCAGAGAGGGTAGTAGAACTTTGTCCAAGCTTGATATAGCCCAAGCCAACATCCTGTAATGCCTTAATCTTCGGCAGTATCTGTGGTACGTTCTCAAAGAATTCTACAGCCATATTGACTGTCATATCCAATACGTCTGCAATAGATTTACCCTTAAAACGCACTTCCAATGTTTCTCGGTTATAGCGTTTGCCGTGACAAACCTCGCACGGTACCATCACATCAGGTAGGAAGTTCATTTCAATGGTTTTGTAACCATTACCGCCACAGGTCTCACAGCGTCCCCCTTTCACATTGAAAGAGAATCGTCCAGGCTTATAACCACGAATCTTAGCTTCAGGAAGATTGACGAAGAGTTGGCGGATATCGGAGAACACACCTGTATAAGTTGCAGGGTTACTGCGTGGAGTACGGCCAATAGGACTTTGGTCAACGTTCACCACTTTATCAATGTTGTCAATGCCTTCAATCTTTCCGTAAGGCATAGGACGTTTCAGAGAGCGATAGAAGTGTTGTGAAAGTATAGGCTGTAAAGTCTCATTGATGAGTGTACTTTTTCCAGAACCAGACACACCAGTGACTACAATTAGTTCGCCAAGTGGGAAGGTTACGTTCACGTCTTTTAGGTTATTACCCTTACAACCTGTGAGTTGGATGGTCTTTCCATTTCCTTCTCTGCGTTCTTTAGGAAGCTCAATGGCACGTTCACCATTTAGATATTGTGCTGTAAGCGTGTGTGTCTTGAGCATGTCTGCAGGCTTTCCTTGGAAGACAACCTCACCACCTTTGCGTCCAGCTTTTGGCCCGATGTCTACAATCCAGTCCGCAGCACGCATCATGTCTTCGTCGTGTTCAACAACGATAACCGTGTTTCCCATGTCACGTAACTCTTTCAATGAGTTAATAAGACGCTCGTTATCGCGTTGATGAAGACCGATAGAAGGCTCATCGAGGATGTAGAGCACGTTGACAAGTTGTGAACCAATCTGTGTAGCAAGGCGAATACGTTGGCTCTCACCACCAGATAGCGTGGCACTTTGACGGTTTAATGCAAGGTAATCAAGGCCCACATCGAGTAGGAAGTTTATACGTTTACGAATCTCCTTTATGATTTCAACGGCAATAGTACGTTGCTTTTCGCTCATGTGTTCCTCAACATGATCAACCCAGTCTTTCAACTCATTGATATCCATTTCAGCAAGGTCAGCAATGTTTTTATCCCATATCTTATAGGATAGAGCCTCACGATTTAAACGATGACCATGACATTCTGGACATTGTGCTTCGGCTATGAACTGGTCAGCCCACTTCTTTCCAGCTGAGGAATCATCGTTCTCCATAACCGTACGGAGATACTTAATGATGCCATCAAAGGACACAAAGTAATCGGAGGTGGTATGTACAAGTTCTTTAGCAATCTTCAACTTCTCCAAAGAACCATACAAAACCTCATCCATTGCTTCCTTTGGAATATCCTTGACAGGAGTCTTAAGGTCGCAATTATGTTTCTTTAAGAGGGCGTCTATCTGCCAGAATATCATCTGGTTCTTGTATTTCCCTAAAGGAACTATTGCACCACTATGGATGTCTTGTTTGTCATCTGGAATCACTTTCTTCAAGTCAATCTCATCAATCACACCTAATCCTTTACACTGTGGACAGGCTCCTTCGGGTGAGTTGAATGAGAAGATGTTTGGTGCAGGGTCTTTATAAGCGATGCCCGTAACAGGGTCCATCAGTCGTTTAGAGAAGTACTTGGCTTCGTCTCGTTCGTTATCAAGAATCATTATCAAGCCTTCTCCCTGCTTCATTGCCGTTGAAACGGTCTTTGCCAAACGCTCACGTAGTGTGTTATTCTCCGTACCACCGAGTTTCATCTTGTCGATAACAACCTCGATGTTATGGTTCTTGTAACGGTCAACTTTCATACCACGTGTTAGCTCTTGTATCTCTCCATCGACACGAATATACAAGTAACCCTTGCGTCGCATCTGCTCAAAGAGCTCACGATAATGACCTTTACGGTTGCGAACAAGTGGTGAGAGAATATATATCTTGCGGTCTTGATAATCAGACATAATCATGTCCACCACTTTTTCCTCGGTGTATTTCACCATCTTTTCACCGCTCATATAAGAGTATGCCTCACCTGCACGTGCAAAGAGAAGGCGGAGGTAGTCATATATCTCTGTAGTTGTACCAACGGTAGAGCGGGGATTCTTATTGGTTGTTTTCTGTTCAATGGAAATGACAGGGGATAGTCCTGTAATCTTATCTACGTCTGGGCGCTCCATGTTTCCAAGGAAGTTGCGTGCGTAAGCAGAGAAAGTTTCAATGTATCGACGCTGACCTTCGGCGAATATAGTATCGAATGCAAGCGAACTTTTACCTGAACCAGATAGTCCAGTGAAGACGGTAAGTGAGTTACGAGGGATGGTTATGTCTACATTCTTCAGATTATGTACTCTGGCTCCGAAGACTTCTATTTTCTCATTCATGGGGTTGTTGGGTGTTAAATGTTGGGTGTTTGGTGTTGAATGTTTGGTGTTGATGAATTGTTGGGTGTTTGTTGATGGTTGATGGGTGTTGAGGATTAGCACCATGTTGATGATTTCTTTGATGATAACTACCGATGAAAAATACTATTCATCACCACCCATCATTCACCACCTATCACCCATCCAACATCACCTCGTCGACTGTGTGTAACCTCTTAGGAGGTTAACATCTCGTCGAATGTGGAACTCTTTGCCGTCAGCTCCTTTGGCGGTTACATTGACAAAGTAAGTTCCTTGGGCAACATCTTTGCCTTTATACTTACCATCCCAGCCACCAGCGGGGTCATTCCATTCGTATATCTTTTGTCCCCAACGGTTAAAGATAATAGCTTTAAACTCTACAATACTCTTATATCCGGGCTTTGCACGATAGATATCATTGATACCATCTCCATTGGGTGAGAAAGCATTAGGCATCTGTAGGCTACTCTCACTGATGGAGAAACTAATAGCGTTGTAGCGTGTTGTGTCACCATTCAGGATTTCATAAAGCACTACCCTCGTTGTTCCTGCCTCTGTAAAGGTGTATTCGGTATTCTCATCATAACGGATAAGAAAAGCTGAACGTGGGTTATTTTGATTGAAGAAGTGCCATTCGTAGTGTGTTGCCGCGTCCCTTGTTGTAGGTGGATTGGCTGAGAACTCGATCGTCAAAGGAGCTGAACCAACATAAGTGTCACCTGCGGCAATTGTATTGGTTTCACCATTTGCATCGGTATATTTACCTGAGGGTTGGCAATCTTGTGCCCATGCTATAGAAGAGAAAAGCATAGACGCCATCACCCCCAATAGTCTAAATTTATATTGTTTCATTCCAATAGTTCGTTTGATGTTACCTTGAAAAATGTATAATCGTGCAAATTTACACAATTTTTCCCATACAAACAAGTAAATCTATCTGCCTGAATAGGATAATAATATGTATTTCTATCTGCTAAACTCAAATAGCATATTCTCTTGCTATGGCACTTCTTAAGAACTGACAATATTGTATTCTCTTTGAGAAAGGAAGGCTTATATCAATTCTGTCTTGTTCGGGTGGGGTGTTCTAACTCTTTTTCTAACAACGAAGTGGCTTAGTTCTAACAATATTTTGTAAGGTGTTTAATAGTCCGCACCATTGGTGCTTAGCCTTAGCACCATTGGTGTTGATGCTTCGCACCACTGGTGTTGAGCATCAATACCATGAAAGAAAATGGTAGGAAAGGGTGATTGATGTAGTAAAATAATATCTGCTAAGAGATTATTGGAAACTCAGACAAGAATGCTTTATTTGCCAATAATAAATGAAATGGTGTAAGCGTTTTTGTGTTTTTTATCATTCTACATCTTTTGATTACAGATTTCTTTTGTATATTTGCAGTTGTAATTTGTTACTGATTGAAAACAAAAGTATGTTTATGAGAAATTATTTAAAATATCTTATGCTATTTTTGGCTATGACTTTTAGTTATAGCGTGTTGGCTCAAAGTGTTCAATGGCGTGATCAACATAAGGTGAAACGTAAGGAAACTATCTTTGGTATTGCTAAAGAATATGGTGTTACTATTCCACAACTTCTTGATGCTAACCCTGCAATGAAGCAGGCTGGTTATGAACTGAAGAAAGGTGATTTAATCTTTGTCCCATATTCAAAGGAGGGCGATTTCCTTCCAGATGGTTCTGTGAAAGGTAAGACGGACAAGAAAGCTGCGACAAAGTCTACTGTTGCTCAGGCTCCAGTAAAGGCTGTTAATGCTATCCGAGTTGGTGTTATGCTTCCTTTGCATAATCAAGATGGAGATGGAAAACGTATGGTGGAATACTATCGTGGTATCTTGTTGGCTCTTAATCAGTTGAAGAGTGAGGGAATTACTACAGAGGTTCACGCTTGGAATGTACCTAAGGGTGCTGATATTCGTAATACCTTGCTTGAGCCAAATGCTTCAAAGTTAGATGTTATCTTTGGCCCTCTTTATTCAGAACAGGTAAAACCATTGGCGGACTTCTGCCGTGCGTACGATATTAAACTCGTTATTCCTTTCTCTATATCAGGCAATGATGTAGAAACAAATCCTAATATTTTCCAAGTATATCAGACGGAGGCTTCGTTGACAAACAAGGCGATAGCAGCTTTCTTAGAGCGTTTCCAGAAGTCACATCATCCAATCTTTATTAATTGTAAGGACGAGACAAGTCAGGTGGGTGAGTTCACAACAAGCTTGAGAAAGCAACTCGATTTACAGAAAATCAAGTATAATCTCACAAGTTTAAAGTCATCGAATGCAGACTTTTCAAAGCATTTTGATGCTACTCGTCCAAATGTTGTGATTCTTAATTCAGAGAAAAGTCCACAGTTAAATGAGGTGTTTAATAAACTGGCTCAGTTGAAGAAAGCGCGCCCTGGTATTGCGATTAGCCTTTATGGTTATAACCAGTGGTTTGTTTATCAGGATTATTATCTTGACCAATACTTCAAGTATAACACTTATATCCCATCTACCTATTATTATAATAAGGCAGCGGATAAGACAAAGGAGCTCGAAGCAAAGTATACAGAGCAGTATGGTGAGCCTATGTCAAGACAGTATATTCCACGTATGGCAATTACTGGCTATGATCAAGCACAGTTCTTTGTACGTGGCTTAAAGGCTAATGGAAAGAACTTTAAGGGTACTGCTGCTGAGGTTAAGTATCGTCCATTGCAGACACGTTATGACTTTGTTCGTGTAGGACAGGGCGGATATATCAATGATAACTTCCAGCTGGTTCACTTCAAAACAGACCAGACAATGGAGAATCTTGTCTATTAAACTGTTGTAGAGAACCTTATTCAAAAATGAAGAATAGAATCTCAAGATTATTAGTTGTTGTCCTACTTGCGCTGCCGTTGACTGCTGCAGCGCAGATAGGAGACCACCGTAACGACTTTGCTATTGGTGTAAATGGTGGTTACGTACTCTCTAATGTGGGCTTCACTCCGAGTGTAAGACAATCTATTCATGGTGGTGTAACCGGAGGATTGAGTGTGCGTTATGTGTGCGAGAAGTACTTTAATACTATTTGTTCTATCTATGGTGAGGTGAACTATTCCTCAATCGGATGGAAAGAGAAGATACTGACGGGTACTGATCAGCCTGTTATCAACTCTAATGGGGCTGCTGAAGCGTATTCACGCACTGTTAACTATATTCAGATTCCGGTCTTCGCACACCTTGCATGGGGGCGTGAACAGAATGGTTTTAACTTCTTCTTCCAAGCAGGACCGCAGTTAGGACTCTATCTTGGAGAGTCAACTTCTAAGAATTATGATACTCCTAACCTTGCTAATGATGGTACAGGGCGAAGCAATGCGGTAACAGCACAGGAGTCAATGCCAGTAGAAAAGAAGTTAGACTACGGTATTGCAGCTGGCTTAGGTTTAGAGTATAGCAACCGACATGTAGGTCATTTCCTACTTGAAGCCCGTTACTACTATGGATTGGGCAATATTTATGGAAGTTCAAAGAAAGACTATTTTGGCAAGTCTAACTATGGTAATATCGTAGTTAAGGCTACCTACCTTTTTGACATTGTAAAAACAAAGTAATAATTAACCTATAATTTTATCATTATGTTTGAGAACCAACCTAAAGCACTGTATGCATTGGCATTAGCCAATACTGGTGAGCGTTTCGGCTATTATACCATGATAGCTGTTTTCTCTTTATTTTTAAGAGCCAATTTCGGGTTATCTGGTGATACAGCTGGCTTGATTTATGGTGTTTTCCTTGCCTTAGTTTATTTCTTGCCATTGGTCGGTGGTGTCATGGCCGACAAGTTTGGCTATGGAAAGATGGTGACTATTGGTATTATCGTCATGTTTGCAGGCTATCTATTCTTGTCTATCCCATTGGGTGGAGGAGTAATGGGTTATGCAGCAATGTTTGGTGCTTTGTTACTTGTTAGTCTTGGAACAGGCTTGTTCAAGGGTAACCTACAGGTGATGGTGGGTAATCTTTATGATGCACCAGAACTGTCAGCAAAGCGCGATTCAGGTTTCTCTATCTTCTACATGGCAATCAACATTGGTGCACTCTTTGCTCCTACAGCAGCTGTGAGAATTAAGGAGTGGGCTGAGCATTCGCTTGGTTATTCTGGTAATGATGCCTACCACTTCTCTTTTGCGGTAGCTTGTGTGTCATTGATCGTGTCAATGATGATTTATTATGCTTTCCGCAGCACCTTTAAACATGTCGAGGCTGGCGCAGGTAAGAGCAAGAAAACTGACACGGCTGGTACTGAGGAAGAACTTACTCCACAGCAAACTAAGGAGCGTATTGTTGCTCTTTGTCTTGTTTTTGCTGTCGTTATCTTCTTCTGGATGTCGTTCCACCAGAATGGTCTTACACTGACTTTCTTCGCTGATGAGTTTGTTAGTCCAAAGTCAGAGGGTGTGCAAACAATGGCATTTGATGTAATCAACCTTGTGATGATTATCTTCATGATTTACAGTTTAATGTCATTCTTCCAGAGTAAAACTTCTAAGGCTAAGCTGATTTCTACTGTTGTATTCCTTGCAGCCGTAGGAGTATTGGTTTATAAGTATCATAACATCGGTGGTCCTGTTGATGTTAGTGCTCCTATTTTCCAGCAGTTTAACCCATTCTATGTAGTAGCTTTGACTCCTGTCAGTATGGCAATCTTTGGTGCTTTAGCAGCTAAAGGTAAGGAACCAACTGCGCCTCGTAAGATTGCTTACGGTATGATTATCGCAGGTAGTGCTTACTTGCTTATGGTTTTGGCATCACGAGGTTTGTTGACTCCTAACGAGCAGACTGCAGCAAAGGCTGCAGGCGAGACTGTTCCATTTGCTTCTGGTAACTGGTTGATTGGTACCTATCTCATTCTTACTTTTGGTGAGTTGTTGCTTAGTCCTATGGGTATCAGCTTCGTTAGTAAGGTTGCTCCTCCAAAGTATAAGGGTACAATGATGGGTGGATGGTTTGTTGCTACAGCTATCGGTAACCTGCTTGTTAGTGTCGGTGGTTTCTTATGGAACGACATACCTCTGACAATTGTATGGTCTGTCTTTATTGTACTTTGTCTCCTCTCCGCTGGTTTCATGTTCCTTATGATGAAGCGTTTGGAGAAGGTTGCATAAAGGTAGTCATCCACGGAATCATATTTTATGATATAATAAAAGGCTGAACTCTTCCTTTGAGTTCAGCCTTTTATCATGTAATCATATTTGAATGACCAATATCTCTATCGTATAAGTAAGTCGATTAGCGTCTTACTCTCTTATTATAAGGGTGATAATCCTTCCTTCTTTTTATCCTTTTATCAACGTGTTGTAGCCTAACACATAATGTGCGAACGCCCCGCACATGTTGTGCGGAGCGTTCGCACTAATGGTGCTAAGCACTAAATACCTTGTAATCTATTATTACAAGGTGTGTAATTTATTATCAAAAAAGGGCTACACAGTCCTAAACACATAGTGTTTATTTGATTAGGGGCTTGCTACGCTAAGTTATAGAAGTTCATCTACTTTAGCTTTTCAGCTAAATACTTACCTGTCAAACTCTCCTTGCAGCGAGCCACCTCTTCTGGTGTAGCAGCTATTACGAGGTTTCCACCCTTATCACCTCCATCAGGACCAAGGTCGATGACATGGTCAGCACACTTGATGACATCAAGGTTATGTTCGATGACTAATATCGTATGTCCACGTTCGATGAGCGCATTGAAAGCATGCAGTAGACGATCGATATCATGGAAGTGTAGACCTGTTGTTGGCTCATCAAAGATGAAGAGTGTTGGCTCTTGCTGTTCTTGTCCAATGAAGTAGGCAAGTTTCACACGTTGGTTCTCACCGCCAGAGAGGGTAGAAGAACTTTGTCCGAGTTTGATGTAGCCTAATCCAACATCTTCCAAAGGCTTCAATCGGTTGACAATCGCTTTGCGTTTGTGCTCACTGAAGAATTGGATAGCCTCAGACACAGTCATGTTCAAGACGTCGTTGATATTCTTACCTTGGAACTGTACGTCAAGAATCTCACGCTTAAAGCGTTGTCCGTGACACTCCTCGCACTCTAAGACAAGGTCTGCCATAAACTGCATCTCCACTGTAATGACACCTGCACCCTTACATTCTTCGCAGCGTCCCCCCTCAGTGTTGAATGAGAAATACTGTGGTGTAAAGCCCATCTGCTTTGATAACTGCTGGTCAGCAAATAGCTTTCTTATTTCATCGTATGCCTTTACGTATGTGGCGGGGTTAGAGCGTGTACTCTTACCGATAGGGTTCTGATCTACAAACTCAACGTGTCTAATCTGCTTCCAGTCACCTCCAAGAGAAGAATATTCACCCGGTGTGTCGGCAACCTCATCCAAATGGCGTTTGAGGGCAGGGTAGAGTATACCTTTCACAAGGGAAGACTTTCCGCTACCACTGACTCCTGTCACTACAGTAAAGACATTCAGAGGGAACTTTACGTCAACACCCTTAAGATTATTCATGCGTGCTCCCTTCAATTCTATCGCCATATTCCATGGTCGACGACTTGTAGGTGTTTCGATAACTTCCGTTCCTGTGAGGTATTTAATGGTATATGAACGGGGGTACTGCTCTAATAATTGTTGTGATTGAGCATTCTTTTTTTCTTTAATATCTCCCTCTATTCGCTTGATATCAGATACTTTACCTTCGAACACAATCTCTCCACCAAGTCTACCTGCATCTGGTCCAACGTCAATCAAGTAGTCGGCAGCACGCATAATTTCCTCATCATGTTCCACGACAACTACTGTGTTACCTAATGCCTGAAGTTCTTTCAGTACGTGAATGAGACGGTCGGTGTCACGACTATGCAAACCAATGGAAGGTTCGTCAAGTATATAGAGTGAGCCAACGAGGGAAGAACCAAGGGAGGTTGTGAGATTGATGCGTTGACTCTCACCACCACTCAATGAGTTTGATTGGCGGTTAAGAGTGAGATAACCTAATCCTACATCTAAAAGGAACTGCAAACGACTTGTTATCTCGGTCATCAGTCGCTTACTGACTTCCTTTTCATGCTCTGTTAGTTTCAGATTGTCAAACCATTGTTTAAGGTTGATGATTGGCATATCAACGAGGTCGGTGATAGCCATGCCACCTATCTTCACCCATGTAGCTTCTTTCTTTAGCTTCGTACCATGGCAGTCTGGGCAAACTGTTTTGCCACGATAACGGCTGAGCATGACACGGTATTGAATCTTGTATTGGTTCTCTTTCAGCATTTGGAAGAAGGTATCAATACAGATACGGTCGTGAATGTCTTTCTTTCTTTCGCTTGGTAGACCCTTCCAAAGACTTTCTTTCTCAGCCTTAGTTAGTTCAAAATAAGGCTTAAAGATAGGGAAGTTGTCTTTTGCAGCACGTCTGCAGAACTCATCTTTCCATGCTGCCATCTTCTCGCCGTGCCAACATTGTACACAGCCATCATAGACAGAAAGAGACGAGTCAGGGATAACTAACTTCTCATCGATTCCGATGACACGACCAAAACCCTCACAAGTCGGGCATGCACCGAGGGGAGAATTGAACGAAAACATATTATCGTTCGGTTCTTCAAAGCGTATGCCGTCTGCTTCAAAACGCGTAGAGAAATCATAGGTAAGCTTAGCTGGCAGAATCATTAACTGCATATTGCCGTCGCCCTCATAAAAAGCAGTCTCGCATGAGTCAGTGAGTCGGGTCAGTGTATCTTTGGAGTTGTCAACTGACAAACGGTCAATAACGAGATAGATATTCTTTGCTTTATCTTTTGCCGTGCTTTTATTGTCATCATCAGCAGGGTTTTGTTCAAGCCAGTCTTCTATGCGGATAAAGTCATTATCTACATAGATACGTGCATAACCTTCCTGCATCTCCATCTCAAGTTGGTTCTGTACGCTTCGTCCTTCAACGATGTGGAGTGGGGCAAGGATACAGAACTTTGTTCCTTCTGAGTAGGACATGACTTTCTCAATGACGTCTTCAACGGAATGATGCTTCACCTCCTCGCCAGATACTGGACTGAAAGTCCTACCAATACGGGCATAAAGAAGACGGAGATATTCGTATATTTCGGTAGAAGTACCCACCGTTGAGCGTGGATTACGTGAAATAACCTTTTGCTCAATGGCGATAGCAGGGGGGAGTCCTTTGATGAAGTCGACCTCAGGTTTAGACATTCTGCCTAAGAACTGACGGGCATAAGCAGAAAGACTTTCCACATATCGGCGTTGTCCTTCAGCGTAGAGTGTGTCGAAAGCAAGCGATGACTTGCCCGAACCTGATACGCCAGTAATGGCAACAAACTTACCTTGAGGGATTCTTACATCTATATCTTTTAGGTTGTTAACCTTAGCTCCTTTTACCTCAATATATTTATTCATATTTTTCAACTTTATTCTACATTTATCCTTACATACTCTTAAAAGAGATTTAAAGGATTAATCGCAATATGCAAAATTACAAAAAAACTTTGGTTCTTTCTGATATTTACTTTATATTTGCACGCGATATTTGATTTTAAAAGAACACAATTATGAGAGTTAAGAAATTATTGGTTATTGCTTTGTTAGCCCTTCCAATGATGGGTATGGCACAAAGCTCATATGAGCAGATAGGTGAATCTGCAAGCATTACACAGTTTGAAAACAAGCAGAATAGCGCAGCTTACCAGCAATGGTTGAGCCAGTATGAAGAGTGTGGTCGTCAGATCAATGCAATATCTGAGCAGTATCAGCGTGAGGTTGAGAAACGTGGCTATCCAAAGAAGAAGACTGTCAAGGCTAAGATGGCACTTGTAAATCAGTATATCAGTTTGTTGCAGCAGCAGCGTGATTCACCAGAACTGAATCAGGGTGTTGATCTTGACAAGGTGAATAGTAAGATTACTATGTGGCAGGAACAGCTTGAAGGTTTGGCTGCTTTGCTGAAGAAGATTTAAATCGTATTATATTGTAATATTAAAAGAGCTGTAACCGCTTTGGCAGTTACAGCTCTTTTTTGTTTTATTGCTCTTCACCATCAGTGTTAAGCAGAATCTTTTTATTTCCTTTCTTTGCTTCGAAATAAGGTGATTCATCTCTTAGCGATATACTGTCATAGATGAAAGGTGCAATAATAGTATCCTTACCGTCAGGAAGTATCAAGCCAAGTTTACCATCTAATTGGGCTATGAGCGGCATTGTTAGTAAGTCGTCAACATAGACATAACAAGTACGAAGGAACTCATACTTCGGTTCAACGAGTGTACGTCCTCTGTGATCGAGAATACCAAACTTTCCTTTTCGTTCGATAACCTCATGATACTGAATATAAATCTCACGTATAAGGTTCAGATACTTCACCATCTTTCGTTTATCGTTGACCAATGTTACAAGGTAATCGAAGGTGTCAGAGTAGTTTGCCATAGCACGAGCTAAGACAATCTTCATGTCTAATCCTTTGATAACCTTGCGGTTCAAGTCGATGTATCGTGCAATAGCAGCCTCCTTTTCCTTCATCGGTAGGTCTTTCAGATGCTCTTCAAAGCGTAACATCTGTTGTTTGCTGCCGTGCATGGCTTTGATGTATCTATGTATCTGTCGCCCCATTTCGATGCACACGAAATGGCGAATCTGCTGCTCCTCTATAGGGTCAGCGTATTCCTGGTTGAAGTTGTCTTGCGTAATCATGGGCTTTTTCTCCTTTGTTTTTGCCAAAGATACTGACTTTTAATAGTTCTACCAAGGAATTAAAAGAATTTAATTCAAATGTTTTTGAAATGTCTTTATTTTCGGCTTTAGACTAAAAGTTAAGCTCAACATCTTTACCAAATGGAGCAAGGGACAGGCCTGCCATTTTGAAGTGTTGCTTGGCAAAAGGAATACCTATAATCGTGATGGCAAGAAGTAGTCCAAAGAAGATGTGGATAAGACATGCCCATAAACCACCAAAGATTATCCAAATGATATTGAGTGGAATGGTGATACAGCCTGAAAGACTTTCTCCATCTCTCACTTCTGCCCCAAAAGGCCATAGGCACAAGAGTCCGAGCTTGAATGTTTGTACTGCAGCTGGTATGCCGATAATGGTGATGGCAAGTGCTAAACTACCTGTGAAATAACCGATAGCAGCCTCTAATCCGCCAAATATCCACCAAATGATGTTTCCAAGAATACGCATAATTTATTGTTGAATTAAGATGTTAAAGTGCAGAGGACTCCTCTGCTTAAATGTTATAAGGTAAGTTCCGAATCTGATTCTACCAGCATCTTGCTTTCGTTTCAGCATCATGTTGTGTGGTGTGGAGCGTTAACACCATTGGTGCGAACCATTAGCACCATTGGTGCGGAGCATCAGCACGTCGCTTGAAGATAAGAAGAATGATTCGTTATGGTCGTTACATTATATGTATAAGATGCTAATGAATAACCTATGTGGGATATGTAGAATAGATAACAGAAATCGTTTATAAGGATTATATGATGTCTGTAATTTCTTCTAAAGTCTTCCGCTTCTTCTCATTCGTTGGACAGTCGTCAGCTATGTGACCGATGGGAATGATGGCAACAGGCTCAAAACCTGTATATGGAAAGGTCTCTTTCAGTTTGGCTACATTAAAGTTACATACCCAACAACTACCTAAGCCTCGCTCTGTTGCAGCCAAGCAAAGATGTTCAGTAGCAATGGCAACATCAATATCGCCATGCTGCTTGTTGTCTTCTTTGCGTATCCAGTTGTTGTCAACCTCACGCATACAAATGACGTAGAGCGGTGCCGACTTGAACCATTCACGGTCGTAGCATTCTTGTAGCTGCTTGCGTGCCGCTTCAGACTTCACAACTACAAATTTCCATGGCTGTTTGTTGACAGCCGATGGTGCCATACGTGTCACCTCAAGGATATATTGTAAGTCTTCTTCTGATACAGGAGTGTCACTATACTTGCGTACAGAAAAGCGTTTTTTGGATAATTCTAATATGTTCATAACCTGATAAATATAAGCTTTCCAAGTGGATTTAGCTATGAAGTGTTTTGTTGTTTATTCTCTCACTATAAAGGATTTTACTTATTGTAACTCCTCTTTATAATATAGTATCGCCTTAATGGCAATCTGTTCCGCTTCCTCGATGGTGCAATTTAGTCTTCCACCTGATGCGTCAGCGTGACCACCACCATTGAAGAACTTTGCAGCCATGGGTTGACAATGGAATCCATTGCAAGAACGAAGACTCACAAGTACAGTCTTAGGTTTCTCAGTATCTTCTCGCAATGAGATACTTAGTTTGAGTCCTTTAATCTGCTGTGGAATATTCACAAGTCCCTCCATGTCTCCCTTGATGAAATGGAACTGTGCCATCTCTTCTTTTGTTACGGTATAATAGGATGCGTGCAACTCCTCAATCACCTTCATCTTGTTGAGGATGATGTGTGCACGGAGGCGGAGGGCATTGGTAGAGTAGTTATGGAAAACACGGTTATAAATCTCGTCCTTATCAATGTTCTTTGCAAGAAGTTGACCGATAATATAGAATATCTCTGGGCGTGACGAATTATAGGTGAAGCCACCTGTGTCGGTCATCATACCACAATAAATGCAGGACGCACATTGGGTTGTCATCTTCTCGTAGCCATCTAACTGACTAATCAGACGGAAGACAATCTCACATGTACTTGACATTTCTGGATGTGAGACTGTCAATGCGTTGTTTGTTTCAGGTTCTAAGTGGTGGTCGATGAGTAGGCGAGGGGCTATGGAAGCCTCCAAAACCTCTTGCATTGCATCTACACGTGAGTTTTGGTTGAAGTCAAGACAGCAAACGAGGTCAGCTTCCTTAAACGCCTTCTCAACCTCCTTTGGTCGTCTGTCATAACGAATAACGGAATTATGTCCTGGAAGCCAATGCAGAAAGTCGGGTGTAGCGTCAGGCATACATACCTTGATATTGGTCTTACCAATCTGGTTTAGGTAATGCATCCATGCCAGTGAAGAACCTGTTGCGTCACCATCAGGTGACTTATGCGCACAGATTACGATGTTTGTTGCATTGGAAAGAAGATTGCGAAGTGTTGCAATCTCTTCTTGATTTAGTAGGTTTAATTCCATTATAGCTGTAAGCTTTGGTGTGTGTTTGAAAGGTGTTTGGGTGTTATACCCGATGTGTGTAGAGATGAGAGAAATAAAAAGCCCTGCCTGGATACCCGTCTTACATCTTGAATAATATTGAAGAATGTATGCGGAGATAGTACCCAGGCAGGGTTATGAATTAGAACAATTTAGCTGGATATGTACCATCATCAACCAGTGACTGAATCTTTTCAACCACGCTCTGACGATCGGCAGCGTATGTTACGCCAAACCACTTGCTGGTAGTGTCAAGTACCTTCACGGTAGATGTACCATCGTTGATGAGCTTGTTTACCATCAATGGGATGAAGTATTCAGACTTCTTGTTCTCCATGTTCTTTGGATCAGAGAGGAACTCCTTGAAGTATGCCTCGCTGTACTCAAAGTAGTCTGGTGTGAAACCCCATACATTCATAGAAACAGGAGTGTTCTCACCTACAGCTACCCACTCACCATTGTCGTCTTTATACTTGATTTCACCATCGCGACGCTCAATCTCTGTACGCTCAACAACAGTTGTCAAGTTTCCTTCAGCATCTGTAGAGCAGATACCACGAGCAACAGTACCATTCTCGCTCAGTGTGTTACCTACGCGGAAACCAACCATTGCATACTTGTCTCTTGCACCTTCTGGGAGGTCAGCAAGGAACTTACCGATAACCTTGAAGCAATCGCGGTTATAGAAGTCGTCGCAGTTGATAACACAGAATGGCTCTTTGATAACATCCTTTGCCATCAAAACAGCATGGTTTGTACCCCATGGCTTCTCACGACCTTCAGGCACAGAGAATCCTTCTGGCAGTGCATCGATACTCTGGAAAACAAGTTCTGCAGGGATATGACCCTCATACTTTGACAGAACTTGGCTGCGGAATTGCTCCTCGAAATCCTTACGGATAACAAAAACAATCTTACCAAATCCAGCCTGGATAGCATCATAGATAGAGTAATCCATAATGGTCTCACCATTAGGACCCAGTTCGTCGAGCTGCTTCAGCCCACCGTAGCGGCTTCCCATACCTGCCGCAAGGAGTAATAATGTAGGTTTCATTTTTTTTTTATATCGTTAAATTATATATTATGTTCTGAATGCAAAGGTAAGAAAAATATGGGATATATAATTATTTTATGTTATGAATTATGAGAGTTAAATATGTTGTTCGTTTTTAACTTTTTCAAGTTTAATTCAAATCACTCGTTATACCCTAATATTTATCATTCTTATTTAGAATGGTATTGTTTATTACTATCTTTCATTTTCTTATCAATATTTCGTCTATCTTTCTAATTTTTCATACTCTACAATGCTATATTACAAAGTATTATGTCATATAAAGGCGCCCTTAGTTATAAGTTTTCTGAAAGGTAATAATGTTCTTGTGTTTTGAATTTTGTTTACATTACTTCTTGTTTTACATCTTTAAAAATAAGCAAAAAACACTATTTTGAGTGCTTTTGTAACTCTCTTGTTATGAATTAGTTACAAGGTTAGATTTTAAAAGGTGCTTACTTGGCTTTCAAAAGGGCGTTAGTAAGACTTCAAAAGGGCATCTTTTGCAAGTCAATTGGGCGTTAATTTGAATGCAATTTGTACTCTTTTAAAAACGAGTATATGAAAAAATATGACAAAAGAGTTGTTTTTACTCTTTCTCTGACCGTATGATTAGCATCCAAATGGAAATAATAGAGTGGGGAAGTGTTAGGCACGTTTCATGAGAATAGCGCGCTCTTTGGGTGAGAACTTCTCAATTGCATAACGTAGCATGGTACGGGGCATGTCTGCTCGATGGCTCATCACGTAATCATAAAGTCGCTCAGGATTACGCTTCCCAGCTTCACGAAGCATCCAACCAATAGCTTTGTGCATGAGGTCGTGTGGGTGTTGCATCATTAGGTCGCTCAGTGCATAGGTGTCTTCTAATTGTCCTTTACGAATGAATGCGTATGTTGATACGATAGCGATACGATTATCCCATAATAGTGGACTTTGAGCTAAATGATAAAGAATGTCACGTGATTTGTCAAGTAAGTATTCGCCTATGATGAAGCGACAAGATAGATCGACAAGGTCCCAGTTGTTAATTCTATCGGTTTGAGAAAGGTAGAGATCAAATAGCTGTTGACGTAAAGCCTCGTCTTTTTTCTTGCTTTTCTCTACCATAATAAGTAAAGCACAGAGGCGTACCTCATGCCATTCTGATTGCATTAGTTCTCGTATTTCGTTCAAGGAAATGTTCTTGTACTGCTTGGCAATAGCTCTGATATTGGGAACAGTGACACCTAAGAAGCGGTCGCCTTCTCCATATTCTCCTTTGCCAGCCTTAAAGAACCTCGGGAAAATCTCTCGTTTTTCAGCATTTGACAGTGCTTGAAGTTCACTTGTAATAGTCTTAGTAATCTGTTTCATAATTAATTCTTTATTGTTTTACCATATTCTTTTTCTCATGCAAAGATAATTATTTTCTTTTGTTTTTAGTCGAATAGGTAAGAAGAACTGACAGATTGTCAGTAAGTCCTTTTGGCATAGTTTTCGTATAATTGAAGGCGAAATGACTTGATGACAGGTCATATACAGAATGAAAATTAAAATCTTAAAACATATACAATTATGACAATTAAACCTTTAGCAGACAGAGTCCTCGTGCTTCCAGCACAGGCAGAAGAGAAAGTTGGTGGTATTATCATCCCAGACACAGCCAAGGAAAAACCACAGCGTGGTAAAGTTGTTGCCGTTGGTAATGGTACTAAGGATGAGGAGATGATTCTCAAGGTTGGCGATGAGGTTCTCTATGGTAAGTACGCTGGTACTGAACTTGAGAATGAGGGTGAGAAGTATTTGATGATGCGTCAGAGCGACGTGTTGGCAGTTGTTGAGTAACACTTCTCCTATTCTCTCTTTATAAAAAGGTCTTAAAATAGCTGTAGTTTGGCTATTCTGTTATATCTTGTAGAATGATGTTATACATATAAGAGATAAAAAAGAATAGCAAACAACGCATAAATAAACAATCAAAATAAGGAATAAAGAAAATGGCAAAAGAGATAAAATTCAATTCAGACGCACGTGAACTCTTGAAGAGTGGTGTTGATCAGTTGGCAAATGCAGTGAAGGTAACACTCGGTCCTAAGGGGCGTAATGTTGTTATCGGTAAGAAGTTTGGTGCTCCACAGATTACTAAGGACGGTGTTACCGTTGCTAAGGAGGTAGAGCTTGAGGATAACTTTGAGAATGCAGGTGCACAGCTTGTTAAGAGTGTTGCAAGTAAGACTGGTGATGATGCTGGTGACGGTACAACAACTGCTACTATCCTCACACAGGCAATTGTTACTGAAGGATTGAAGAATGTTACAGCAGGTGCAAACCCAATGGACCTTAAGCGTGGTATCGACAAGGCTGTAGCTAAGGTTGTTGATCATATTAAGGCTTCTGCAGAGGTAGTTGGTGATAACTATGACAAGATTGAACAGGTCGCTACTATAAGTGCTAATAACGACCCTGAAATAGGTAAGTTGCTTGCAGATGCTATGCGTAAGGTATCTAAGGATGGTGTTATCACTATTGAGGAGAGCAAGACTCGTGAGACAAGTATCGGTGTTGTTGAGGGTATGCAGTTCGATCGTGGCTATCTCTCAAGTTACTTCATGACAGATGTAGATAAGATGGAATGTGATATGGAGAACCCATATATCCTCATCTATGATAAGAAGATTTCAAACGTTAAGGACTTCCTTCCAATTCTCCAGCCAGCTGCAGAGAGTGGTCGTCCATTGTTGGTCATTGCAGAGGATGTTGACTCTGAGGCATTGACAACATTGGTTGTAAACCGTCTTCGTGCAGGTTTGAAGATTTGTGCTGTTAAGGCTCCAGGCTTTGGCGACCGTCGCAAAGCAATGCTTGAGGATATCGCTGTGTTGACAGGTGGTGTGGTAATCAGCGAGGAGAAGGGTCTTTCACTTGATAAGGCAACTCTTGAGATGTTGGGTACAGCTAAGAAGGTTACTATCTCTAAGGACAACACAACTATCGTTGATGGTGCTGGTGAGAAGGAAGCAATCAAGGACCGTGTGGCTCAAATTAAGAACGAGATTGCGGCTTCAACAAGCTCATACGATAAGGAGAAGTTGCAGGAGCGCTTGGCTAAGCTCTCAGGTGGTGTAGCTGTTCTCTACGTTGGTGCTAACTCTGAGGTAGAAATGAAGGAGAAGAAGGACCGCGTTGACGATGCTCTTTGCGCTACTCGTGCTGCAATGGAAGAGGGTGTAGTTGTTGGTGGTGGTACCACATATATCCGTGCTCAGGAAGCATTGAAGAACCTTAAGGGTGAGAATGCTGACGAGCAGACAGGTATCAATATTGTTTGTCGTGCTATTGAGGAGCCTCTACGTCAGATCATCGCTAATGCAGGTGGTGAAGGTGCTGTTGTAGTAAATAAAGTTCGTGAGGGTAAGGGTGACTATGGTTACAATGCTCGCAAGGATGTTTATGAGGACCTTCGTGCTGCAGGTGTTATCGACCCAGCTAAGGTTTCTCGTGTTGCACTTGAGAATGCAGCTTCAATCGCAGGTATGTTCCTGACAACTGAGTGTCTTATTGTAGACAAGGTTGAGGATACTCCAGCTATGCCAGCTGCTCCAGGTATGGGTGGTATGATGTAATAAGCGTTTTATCAAAATATTATAAAATAAAAGGAAGACATTTATAGCGTCTTCCTTTTCTTTTTTATTAATACGTTGTGTTCCTTATTATTTTTAGTTGTCTATTTATAGCTGAGTTCTGTTCCTTTATTTATACTTAAAAGTTCCACTTTCTTATCGGTAATGTTTATGTGAACTTGAACAAAGTTACGTCCTCCTTGAGCAGCATCTGCTGTGTTAAAGATTGTTCGGTATTTACTTTTTATTATCCCTTGGTCATTGTGGACTTCGTATGCATACAAATTAGCAAAGACATATTTCATATGCATTTTCTGATATCCGAAATATTGAACAAAATAATGGTCATATGGTAATGTGTTGTTGCTACTATTCAGCTCTTTCTTTAGAATTGTCTCAAATGCTCTGTATTCCTGCTTTGTAAGCTTATAATAAGAACAATTATCCCATAGTTTGAATGGTTTACTATTCTGCCATGTTATCATACTTTTGTAAGACATTTCTTGTGGTCTTTTGTTCTTTGAATCAATAGCCCAGATATATTTCTTTCTTTTTCTAATTGCTATCCATAAGAAAAAAGATAAAAGAAAAGTGGACCAAGGAACAATTATACTATAAATTGTTTCACTATTTGTGAAAACCTGATCTCTTTCTACATCGTAGTATAGAGGGGTATTTTCAATGTCAGATTCTTGGCTATGAGATATTCCTACGTAATAATTTTTATTGTTATATAATATGTTTATAGTTACACCATTTCTATTACCTCCTCGAGATATGATTTGTTCTCTTTTGATAAAGATAGGATGAGTGGTAGCAATAAATTCTTGTTTATGGTGATAATCAATAGAACAAAGAATAGAATAAAGTAGCACTATAGCCTGTATTACGTTAATGTATATGCCTACTTTATTAAAGTAATGTTTAATCATTTCCTGCTATAATTTTGTTTTATCATTTGTTTAACAGTTTATACTATCTTTCTTCTAACTCGTAATAATATAGTTTCGAAGATGTGGAAAGTGGGAACAAAAGGCGAGGAATATTATTTCCCTCTGTGGAATTCACCACAATATTAGAAAGCAAACTTCTTCACGACAACTCGACATCCAATGTAAGGCTGAATGCCGGCAGCCATTCAAATGTTATGTGCTATATTGCAATATGTTTACGATAATATTCTTTCTTCTGAAAGTGTAGAGACATTAAATATACTACTTTTCAAGGGCAAATATACAACTTTATTTCGTAAATGTACTTTTAAGCAATAAGAAAATAGGCTGGTACATTATGTGTTATTTTCCAAATGTTACATATGGAATTACTATGAAAAACCTAATCTAATTTTAATTGCTGTTATTTTTAACATTCTGCGTAAATTGTTTATTGTTAGATGCTTAGTTTGAGAAAAGAGGTGATAGGAGTGAAAGCACAATAGAAAAGGTGTGTAGTTCTCTTTTGTATTTTGAATTGTAAAGATATGTCGATCCGTAGCGTGTATAGATGTTTGGCAGTAAGGATATTCAAGGCAATTACACGTCAATTTTAATATGAGCTTGTTAGAAAGTTGTATATAATATCTCTTATTTTGTCAATGTCAACAAAGTATTTTAATATTATGATATAAATAGACATTCCCCAAATAATGCATATCGGTAGTATTAAGAAGAAGCAATAAGTTGGCATTATCCTATTAAATTTATGTTGGGAATATTTCTTATACAAACGCTCTACCTTCTTCTTATTTCCATATTTCATTGTAACAAAACCTAAGATTGAAATGAAATATAAAATAAAAAACGCGGTGTTAATTCTACCATCTTCTCGTGTTATCTCGAGTATGACACCTGCTATCGGAAGAAGAACAAATATAAGGATACATGATAAATACAGAATACTATTTAACATAGCTGGATCATGTTTTGCTTTATAAGCCATATGTATCCTAAAAAATATATAATTTATAATCATTTGATTCTATCTTATTGCCAGTTAAGTATACGACCATTAATATTGTGTTCTGCCCTATAACGTTTAGCTTCTTTTCTCATTGGAATCAATCTCATGAAATCTAAAATTCTAATAGGAGTCGCATAGACCGTTTAACGTAAGGTTCATTGATAACAGACGCTTACAGTGCTTGTCGTAGGTATGGATAGTTTCCGTATCATTGTCAAGATCCATGTAGAACGTATGACCATTCTTATCGTAACCTATCCTGGCAACAATAACGCTTTCATTCCCCTCCTTATTGCTCGTAAGCCAATAATTATAGAGGAAGTTCAGGGATTAGGATTCTTGATTTATTCTTCGATACGAGTTTTATGTCAAAACTATTTCTTCTTTTTATTAAACTATCTCCTACCTGAACTGTATGTAGATCCCACTTTGAAGAAATACCTAATTTAAGAATCTGTCCCTTTCTATCGATACCATAAACATAATATTCGCGTGCTTCTTTCTTTATGCTCAAGACTTTCACACAATATGATTGCCCTTTAACGTATTGATTATAAGAGTTATTACTCAGATCATCTTGTTTAATAAAAATAAAAAAGAGAATAACACAGAACATTGGCCATAAAATACGTCTTCTTAAAAAAATGGTATCCATGTGCGACCTCCCTTCCTTGATACATCCAAACGTGCTGGCTTTACATTTAAACTCACTCCATATGACTTTGATAAATTAGTTTCATATAAAAGTCCCAAGTTTCCTACAGATAAGCCATTTAACATCCCAAGACCTATATAACTATCAAATGAGTTTAAATCATTTTTGTTTAGATACTCGTACATAACAAAAATTCTTATTTATATTCAGTAAAACAAAAAACTTTCGACTTTCTTTTGTACCCACGTCGGTAAGAATCTTGCTTAATTGTCCATTCTCATAAATCATATTATTCTATTTGTTTGTATTTTAAATTATTAGTTTCTGCAAATATAAAAAACTAATTTTACAAATCAAAGTTTGATGCTTACTTTTTATTACAGTTCCTAATAACAAACGACATACATTCCGTTAAAACACTTATAGATAGTACAAATGTAAACTTCGCCTTGTTGAGTTTCGTCAGCGACGTTGGGTTAGTAGCATTCGTAATACCGAGGATATTATCCACAGCATCATAACGGTACCTGTTCACCATCACTGTCTGACCGTCCGCTGTAAGCTTCATCACCTGCAGACGTTCACACTGCTTATCATAGGTATAGGTAGTCTCCGTGTCATTACCGAGTTTCGTATAGACCGTATGACCCTCCTTGTCGTAACCTATCCTGTCACCAATAATGCTCTGATGTCCCTGTTTATTTCTCGTAAGATGCTCAACCTGTCCGGCAGCATTGTAGTGATAGGTAACCACTTCACCATCAGGATAAGTTATCGTCTGCACACGGTTCCAGATGTCATAGGAGCATTATAGGTATAGGACATAAAAAATAATTATCAGCTGTACATGTGGTTCGAAGACTAAAACTTTTCTATTATCTTTGCTATTTCTTTATCAATCTTTTCTATTTTAGGATAAAAAAAAGTTCGCTTATACATTTTTCTAAATATAAGCACATCTGTTATATTATTTTTTATCCAAAGTTCAAAGACGACCAGAAGGTCTAATGATAGTTTTTTTCCTGTATAATCTGTGATTAGAACATCATAATCACCTATTCGTTTATACACTTGATTCCCATTTGGATATAGAGTATATCCATTATTATTAAAAAACTTGATATTTCTCTTTATAAAATATGAATATTCCATAATAACGATTATTTTGTAGAAGGAACATATCATAGTCCTGGTATAATAAAAATAATAGCAGGGGCAGCCCCATGTTTTATCGCATTGTCTATATTCTTAGTACCATTTTCCTAAGTTGGTCGAACAACAGGCTCAAAGCCTAATCCCCATAGGGTACCATAATTGGGGATATATGAAAGCGTTTTTATAACTCCTTCTGTTAGATAGTATAATTGCTCTTGGATAGTACTATAAGTGATACCCTTATAAAGACTTCCTCCAATATCTAATGTTGTAAGTACCGCTGCAGCCCGTCCAAAGATGTTAGAATACCTTGTAAACACTGGGAGATTCTTACTTAAAGTTAGATTGACAAGCTGGGAAGTATTTGCGTTTCTCCATATTTTGCCTGTCTGATCTATTTGAGTCAATCTTCCATTATATAAATATTGAGTAAACATGAAATTGTACATTTTAGAAATATCCTTTGTCTTTTTATATGCTGCAATATCGGCAAACTTTAAAACCTCTTTATAGCTAAAAGCTTTATTCATCTAAACAATAAAATATCGAATAAATAGCTGTAG